>Ga0157369_10000009_pt1 | contig 303674 bp, 328 predicted proteins | sample C25metaG_FD_113461 | JGI IMG/M metagenome (GOLD analysis project Ga0157369, IMG submission 113461) | Corn rhizosphere microbial communities from Kellogg Biological Station, Michigan, USA - C2-5 metaG | ecosystem: Host-associated > Plants > Roots > Rhizosphere > Soil | place: USA: Michigan... | reverse complement strand
GTCCTGGATGTCGTACGCACGCTGCTTCTCGTCGTGCGCTCTGGCGAGCGCATCCCGGGCAGCGGAGCGTCGAGTCCAGGCCTGATCCTGTGCTTGGTAGGCGGTCTGCTTACGCTGGAACGCTAAGTCTTGTGCCGTCTTAAGACGGTTAAGTTCGGCGTTGTGAGTTTGTGTCACTATGTCACCTTTATTGTAGAGGAGCGAAAAATGCGCCAGTGGCGCACTCATGTTAATTTATAACATGATATAAATAATCGCGCAATTTCGCGATCGTCAAAACAATGAACTAGAATTGACTGACCGACGAAGAGCTGAAGAAAAGAAGAAAGATAAGAAGCAACACTGATCCAGATGCGAAGATATTCAAGAGGATAGTGACGCGTCGTAGCATAACAGACGTTAATTTGTCCTGGAGCATGAGCCATGAGAGAGCAATAATAATGATATAAGGGACTGCGAGTAAAAGATACGATAAAGAAGCATTGTCGAAACCTGACGCGAACAGCACAAAACAGGCGAACACGACGGGGAATAGCATAAGGCAGATGCTGATCTTAAGTACCATTTGACGACTAAATAAGGTGGCGTATAACGTATTGTTTTTTTGTTTTTGACTCATGATACTTACTATACTATAGCCTCACGTTGAATATGTATATGAAGTATCGGACTTAGGATACAATAAATGCATGAATAAACAGCTTTCTCGGGAACAACGGTCGTACCAGAGACGATATGGTCTGTTATTTGGTGGGATCTTTGCTGCAGCTATAGGCGGCATGTGGGGTATAGGGACTGCGGCGTATATGGGCACTTTGAGTATTACTATAATATTAGTGAGTAGCGCAATTACCATATCCCTTATTCTCTTCGCCTTTATGGCTCGTCGCTGGCAGCCACTTGGGAAAGGCTCATTGCCATATCTCCATTCTTGGATTTTCTGGACGAAGTTTTACGGTATCGTTATTATTGAGGTGCTTGCTATCTACATTAGTATTAATTGGCTCACGACACATCATCATGACCACGCTATCGTCCCTCTGATTGCCTTTATCGTTGCTGCCCACTTCGCTTCACTTGGGAGAATAAACGGTATTACACTATGGTACGGAACAACACTTGTCGTTGGTTTGATAGTTATAAGTACAGTTCTTCTTATACCAGAGTCGGCTACGATAACACTTGGAGGTATAACAACAGATATATGGACATTAGTCACTGTATCTGTCTTCACACTCAGCCTATGGTGTACGTCTCTTGGTTGCATTTTATTATATCGTCGTATAAAGGTATAAAAAGGAAAAAGTGATGTCTCAAACAGAGATCGTATATCATGAATTAACCGAATCGACCCTTACTAAAACTACCGAGAGTGACGTCAATCGCTTACTCCCGCAACTCGCACCTTATGCGGAACACTGTACGGAAGAACGACTGCGTGAGATTTTGCGTAGCAATACACGTATTTTTACCGCACTCGATGGCGACCAGATTGTTGGAGTAGTACTCGTTTGTTCAGTGCAGATTCTTGTCGGCCAGAAAAACTGGATCGAGGACCTTGTTGTAGATCAAGCGTATAGGGGGCGAGGCATTGCTAGTCGGCTACTTGATATGGCCGAAAATGCAGCAAAAGAAGGAGGGGCTCAAGATGTTAATCTCACCTCTAATCGTGCTCGCGTCACCGCTCGACAGATGTATCAAAAAAGAGGCTACCAAGTAAGAGATTCGGATCTTTTTCGTAAAACATTCTAAACCCTGCCCATTCTCTACTTAACAAGTCGGACTCTTACGCGTACACTAGCAGTATAAGGAGGGGTGTAGCATGCTTCAAAAGATTCAGAAAACGATTGATAATTTGTGGTGGATGTTTGTCTTACAAGGACTTCTGACTGTAACGTTTGGTCTCGTAGCGTTACTGCTACCGGGTGTAACGCTTATCACACTCGTTTATTTATTTGCCGTCTATCTTCTTGTGCTTAGTGCAATCGCACTGATTCGAGCACTACTAAGAACCTCTAAGGACAGTGCATGGTGGTTTCTAGCGCTTGTTGGAGCGGTAGGAATTTGCATTGGACTCTATCTTATGAGTAATCCGAGTGTTGCAATTGGAACATTTCTTGGCATCGTCGGGTTATTGTTATTATTACGTGGTATCTTTGATCTATTCCTATCAGCGTATATGATGAAGTCGACAGAAGGACGATTGCTATGGGCGGTGAGTGGGTTTGTAGGAATTCTAGCATCTCTTATTATTTGGCGTTATCCTGTCGCCACCGGTGTTGCCTTTATCTGGGTACTTGGCCTCTATGCGCTCATAGCGGGAGTTTTGAGTCTCGTCTACGCGTACCGGGCGCGGCTCTTTATCGACGAAATTAAACACAAATTAAAGAACAAGTAGTCAACTAGCTTACGTGTACCAATCGAGAGCGTCTGCATCTTTTTCTTGTTGTTGTTTTCGTAATCGAGCACGTTTATGGTGTTCTCTAGTGTTTATTGCTTTTTGTTTTTCTCGTCGTTGACGCTTTTCTTCAAGAGAAGACAATTCTTCTTGAAGTGCTTTAAAACGGGTATATCGTAATGGGTCTATTGTTCCATTTTGAAGACCTTCTTTGACTGCACAGCCCTCTTCTGATGTGTGCGTACAGCGAGGGAAACGACAAGAACGCAACGCAACCGCAATCTCTGGGAATGATTCATACAGATCATCCATATTACCCCAGAGCCGGACTGCACGCACTCCAGGCATATCTATGACAATTCCCCCAGAAGGAAGTACGAAAAGTTCCCTATGGACAGTAGTGTGCCGGCCCTTTGCATCACGAGTACGAATCTCCTGTGTTTTCTGATGATCTGTGCCGAGTAACTTATTCGTAAGCGTAGATTTTCCAACTCCAGATGATCCCATAAAGACGGCAGTGTTACCGACAGGAATAAGCTGTTCAATTTTTTGTATATCGTTCGGATTTAGGGCGCTGATTGTAACTACCTCAACATTAAGATGTTGAAGAGCAGCCTGTTTTGCTTCGCTATCCGGAGCAGTATCAGCTTTGTTGAGAAGAATAACTGTCTTTATCGGTTGACTTGAAAGTTGAAACAAGTAACGCTCTAGCCGCTCTGGGCTAAAGTCAAGATCAAGTGGTTGAACAATGAAAGCGATGTCGACGTTGGAAGCGATCACTTGTCTTTCTAATGCACTCGTTGCCCCTCCACGCGTAATCTCACTTCTTCGCGGTAACACCGCGTGGATCATCGAGAGATGCTGCTCCGTTACCTCTACTGCCACCCAATCGCCAACTTTAGGCATAGCAAGGGCGGGAGTTTTATGAGCAAGTGCCCCTAAAAGTGACGCCGATACGAGGTCAGGAGTAGCAAGAACGTACTTTGAACCATATTCAGCAATAACACGAGCGGGTGTGTAATGTGTAAAGCCCTGCTCTTCCCAAACTGTCTGCCATGAATTATTCCAGCCGTAGTGCTCAAGCGATATCATATCTATAGTGTATCGCATTCTCATTAAACAAGCTCCATAAGAGAGCGATGTATGCGATACTCATTTTTTTGCATCGCCAAAATCCTGGGATTATACTGGAGTTGCAATAGTAATGGGAGGAAGTAACGTGAAGGGAATCTACACAACTGCTTTAGTACTAATTGTAATCGGGGGCATTAACTGGGGCTTAGTCGGATTCTTTGACTACAACCTAGTCGACTCCTTGTTTGGTGCTGGATCAGCACTAGCACGTATCATTTACGCGCTCGTTGGTCTTTCGGCGCTGTACGTAGGAGCAATGGCGATGATGAAACCAGCCACAACGCCTACCGTAAAAAGCAGCATGTAAAAAAAGATAATAGCATAAAGTATAAGCAGCGGTGATCGCTGCTTATACTTATCCTAGTAAGATTTAACCTTCTTTTCTTTTTTCTCTTTGGTCTTAATCTTCTTGTCGTTCTTTGTTGGTTTAGATGCGCCCTTAGCCACTATTCATATCCTATCTTTTTAAAAACTATTGTTCTTGAAATCAATGAACATTAATTCTTCATGATGTGATATACCCTCCGTCTGTATATATAAGTATAGCAAATGTAAGGAGGTGATCATAGATATAGATAGAATCTAGGCGAGTGCAACAAGTTCGATATCAAAAACAAGATCTGAGTTTGGCGGAATGTTAGCGGCGGCACGAACCGATCCGTACGCGAGAGCAGATGGAATAATAAGGCGACGAATCCCGCCGACTTTCATACCAGGGACACCTCTTGTCCATCCGGAAATAACTTGATTGAGACCGAAGGTAATGGGCTTTCCGAAGTCATGGGAACTTTGAAAGATCGTGCCGTCTTTACAAAGAGCTCCTGTATAGTGCGCAGTAATGGTTGCACCTTCGGGAACAACATCTCCTGTGCCTTCTTTAATATCTATGATTTGTAGTTCTGGTACAGATGAAACAGGAGTAAAGTTCTCTAGTTTTGTACCTTCGAGTGGGGCGGATGTTTCTTGGTTCATTCTTCTATTCTATATGATAGTTGTCTTTTCTAGGTTAGAATAGAAAGCATAAGGAGAACGCGTATATGGATCCGGCACAGCTACGTCATGAACTTCAACATCTTAAGTATGTCATAAAGACAAAGCGTGCACGGATTAGTGAACTCAATGGTGAAGCTGCTAGTTTTCTTGCTCTTAGTGAAATGGAGCGTCTGCGTGTTGCCGAGGAGCAACGTCTTGAACTAGAAAAACAAGTAAAAGAGCATAAACAACGTACCGCTGACATTAAAGCGATTTTGCTTGAAGCAGAGCCTAAAGAAGAGGAAAAGCTCGAGGATGAATTTCGTCATAGAAAGAGTGAGCTGGATAAAGAAAAAGACTGAGTTAATAGGCTATAATTAATTATTAAATAGTAATTAAAAATACTATTGACGCCATACATATAACGGGTGTAATATACGTTAGCACCAAAGATTAGCTTACTTGCTCACCCCAGGAGATGGTTCACATGACCATTCAGCCGACCCCGGAGAAGCCCAAGGAACAGTCTGCGGCTCCTGTCGGCGTTCTCACTCGCGTTCAGGTCCTGAACCTGATCGCTGCAGCGAACGCCAGCAGAGAGGCCGTTCGCGCCATTCACTAGGCGTGAACTGTGCGATGTCGCAGTCGCTCTCGAGTTATGAGAGCGACTGCGACAGCAGAAAATTGTTATTATTAATATAGTACCGGACAAGACGCTTTACGAACAATGAGGTAAGAGCTTCTAGAAATGCCAACTAGGGCGATGACAAAACATAAAGAATTTACTTGCACTATACAGTGAAGCGAATTATAATAGCTACAGTACATTCCGGCCGGCAGGTCGGATTTTTTAATAAGAAAGGAATTATTAAAATGGAAGATATTAATGTAAAACAACTTGTGCTTGCCGTTCGAACTATCGCAGAGGAGAAGAATCTCCCTGAAGAAACAGTACTTAGTGTTATCGAACAAGCGATTGCAGCTGCTTGGCGTCGTGATAATGGTGAACGTGACCAAGAGGTTCGCGCAGAACTGAATATTAATGATGGAACAGCAAACGTTTTCGTTATTCGCGAAGTAGTTGAAGAGGTCGGCAGCGACGCGGTTGAAATCAGCCTCGAAGATGCCCGTAAAGTCAAACCAGATGCTGAGATTGGCGATACTGTTGAAGAAAAGCACGAGGTCGTCAGCTTTGGCCGTGTTGCCGCTCAAACTGCAAAGCAAGTGGTGTTACAACGCCTTCGTGAAGCAGAGCGTGAAGTTGTTCTTGAAGAATACGAAGATAAGATTGGTACGATTGTGACTGGTATCGTACAGCGTGTTGAACCACGTGTTATTCGTGTTGAACTCGGTAAGGCAACCGGTATCATCCCACAATCTGAGCAAATTCAAGGCGAATTCTACAGTGTTGGTAGTCGCATTAAAGTCCTTATTAAGGATATTGAACGTGATAATCGCGGCCCTCAACTTATTTTGTCACGTGCTAGCGAGTCATTTATTGAATACCTCTTCCGTCAGGAAGTACCCGAAATGGAAACAGGTGCAGTTGAGATCAAAGCCATTGCTCGAGAAGCTGGTCGTCGCACAAAGCTAGCCGTTCGAAGTAACGTTCCAGGTGTAGATCCTGTTGGTACATTCGTTGGGGGGCATGGAACGCGTGTCCAGGCGGTAATGAATGAAATTGGCGATCAAGAAAAGATCGATATCATTACATTTGACGAGAACGCGGAGCAGTTCATTCGCAATGCACTAAGTCCTGCCGATGTTGTTTCAGTCGAAATCGACGAACAAGCTAAACGAGCTAAGGTTTTTGTTGACGAAGACCAGCAATCTATTGCAATTGGTCGTGGCGGTCAGAACGTTCGTCTCGCAAGTCGTCTTAGCGGCTACGAGCTCGATATCGAGACGGCTAAAAAAGTAGAAAAGCCAGTTGAAACGAAACCTCGAAAGAATATCGAAGATAGCCTTCTTGACGCCGTTGAAGAATCTACAGAGAACAACTAGCCAGACTAGTCGCTAAAAGCGTATACTTATAGCTATGCGCAATTTAGTCCGTTATTTTGTTCCTTATATTCCATGGACGGTCGTTCTTATAGCATTCGTCTATGGCCAGACGGCCGTCACGCTCAGTTTGCCTGATTATATGGCCGATATTATCAACAAAGGAATTATCGGTCAAAATATTCACTATGTTTGGCAAACGGGCCTATGGATGCTTTTCATCACTCTTCTAGGAGGTCTTTGTACAATTGGCGTAAGCTTTACTGCGGCTCGAATCGGAACAGGATTTGTCAGGCGCCTTCGTATTGCCCTCTTTACCCGAGTTGAAAACTTTTCTTTGCGTGAGTTTAATACATTTTCAACTGCATCACTCATTACACGTGCGACAAATGATATGCAGCAGTTGCAACAAACATCAGTGTTATTACTGCGTATGGCACTCGTTGCTCCATTTATGGGTGTCGGTGCGATCATTAAGGCTCATCAGTCATCTCCGCAAATGTCTTGGATTATGATTACCTCTATAGCAATTCTTGTTGCAGTCATTATTGTCCTATTCACGATTGTCGTTCCAAAGTTTAAGTTGATTCAGTTGCTCGTCGATAGACTAAGCCTCCTTACTCGTGAACTTCTCACGGGTGCTAGGGTGATCCGTGCATTTCATAAAGAACACTATGAAGAAGATAAATTTGATAAAGCAAACCGTGATTCCGTACGTCTGAACCTCTTCGTCAACCGCTCTATGGTGGTATTGCAGCCTGTGATGATGCTTATAATGAGTCTTACTTCTCTTGCGGTTATATGGGTTGGTGCTCACTATGTTGACATCGGAAGTCTCCAACTCGGTAACATGCTTGCCTTTATGCAATACGCCATTCAAGCGGTCGCCGCTTTTCTTATGCTCTCATTTATATTTATCCTTGTTCCTCGGGCATCGGTATCTGCAGGCCGCATTAACGAAGTACTTCGTAGTGAAACGACAATTAAGGACCCAGAGCAGCCAGTGACGTTACCTTCTGGAGGTCGGGGTGAGATTGAATTCCGTGATGTCAGTTTCGAATATCATGACTCAGAAGAGCCCGTTCTTTCTCACGTCTCGTTCACAGCTAGACCCGGTGAAACAACAGCAATTGTTGGTGGAACGGGTAGTGGTAAATCAACGCTTGTTAATCTTATTCCTCGCCTTTATGACGTTACAGAGGGTGCCGTGCTCCTAGATGGTGTTGATATTCGGACGGCCACTCAACAGGACATACGAGAGCGAATAGGATTTGCAGCACAAAAGGCAGTCATCTTTTCGGGAACAATTGCAAGTAATATTGGATACGGCAGCACCATCTCTCAGAAAAGAATTGTGCATGCAGCGACTGTTGCGCAGGCCGCTGACTTCATTGAAGCACTCCCCGATACATACAAGAGTGTAGTGACTCAAGGCGGCACTAATCTATCTGGTGGCCAGAAACAACGCATCTCTATTGCTCGAGCACTTGCTAAACAACCTTCTGTTTACGTGTTTGATGATAGCTTCTCTGCACTTGACCTCAAAACTGACGCCGCTCTACGAAAGGCACTTGCCGAGGAGACAAAAGAGAAAACGGTTATTATAGTTGCTCAACGAGTCAGCACTATTATGCATGCCGAGCAGATTGTCGTGCTCGATAACGGACGAGTTGTAGGGAAGGGAACACACCAGGAGCTTCTTAAAGACTCCAAGGTATACCGTGAGATTGTTAAATCACAACTTTCTGCGGCTGAAATGGCGGAGATGGATATATGAGACCTCAAGATAAGCAAACAAGGCCGATGCGAGGCGGATTTGGTGGCGGTCCTGGCGCTATGATGATGGGCGCGCCAGGTGCAAAACCAAAGAATATGAAAAAGACACTACTGACTATTGCTTCGTATCTCAAGGAGCATTCCTATAAACTCATTATCGTCGTCATTCTGGCGATTGCTGGAACTGTCTTTACAATTGTCAGCCCTCGCATTCTTGGAACAATGACGAATGATGTCGTTAATGGGTATGTCGCAGGACAGACATACGACGGAGTAATGCGCTCACTCCCTAAAGGGGTGAAGCTTCCTCCTGGGACGACTGGTGCAACACTCCTCGCACATATGCCAACCTCAATTAAAGATAAAGTTCCATCTGCGCAGCAGGATAGCCTTAGGACGATCGATTTTTCAAAGGGTCGTCCGTCAATCGACTTTCATGCCATTACAATGCTCGGTATAGTACTGATCACTCTATACGTGTTAAGTGCGCTTTTTATGTACACTCTAGGCTGGATGATGACAAGTATTACTCAGGGGCTTGTCTATCGTCTACGTAAGGAGATATCCGAAAAGATTAACCGAATGCCTCTTGGCTACTTTGATCGACATCCATTTGGTGAAGTGATTAGTCGCGTCACAAATGACGTCGATACGATTAGCCAGAGCCTCAATCAGAGCGCTACTCAGATTATTACTTCAATTGTAACGATCATCGGCATCTTGGCAATGATGATTAGTATTAGTTGGCAATTAACAATCGTAGCTATTATTATCCTGCCGCTTAGTACAATAGTCATCTCATTCATCGTGAAGAGCTCTCAACAGTACTTTATCACTCAGCAGGCAAGCCTCGGTAAACTTGATGGCCATGTCGAGGAAATGTTCTCAGGCCATACGGTGATGCGTACGTACAACGGTGAAGGCGCCTCGATTGCTGAGTTTGCCTCAACAAACGATGCATTATTCCATAGCGGATGGAGAGCTCAATTTACGTCTGGGCTTATGATGCCTATTATGCAGTTCATTAGTAACCTTGGCTTTGTAGGGGTCGCGGTACTAGGAGGATTACTCGCGATTAACGGACGTCTTAGCATTGGAGACATTCAGGCCTTTATCCAATATATGAACCAATTTACACAGCCAATTATGCAGACGGCAAATGTCGCCAATGTCATGCAGGTAACAGCCGCTGCAGCTGAGCGTGTTTTTGATTTCTTAAATGAAGGTGAAGAAGAACCGATTCCAATCACAGAAACACTTCCAAAAGACATCAAAGGAACGGTTACTTTTAACGGTGTTAACTTTAGTTACATCAAAGAGAAGCCCGTTATTAAAAGCTTTACGGCTGAAATAAAGGCTGGACAAAATGTCGCAATTGTTGGTCCAACAGGCGCAGGCAAGACCACTATCGTCAATCTTTTGATGCGGTTCTATGACGTTGATAGCGGTACGATCACCATTGAAGGTGTCAACACTCGCAATGTTGAACGTGCAGCCATTCGACAGTTATTTGGAATGGTATTACAAGATACCTGGCTCTTTAATGGAACGATCGCTGATAATATCGCCTACGGTAAACCAAAAGCGACGAAAGCTCAGATTGAAGCAGCTGCTAAAGCAGCTCACGCCGACCACTTCATCCATACATTGCCAAAAGGCTATAATACTGTGCTTAGCGAGGAGGCTGATAACATCTCAGCTGGTGAGAAGCAGTTATTAACGATTGCGAGGGCCATGCTCGCCGATGCACCTATGCTGATTTTAGATGAAGCAACCAGTTCTGTTGATACCAGAACAGAGGCATTGATTCAATCCGCTATGGATAAGTTAACTCAAGGACGAACAAGTTTTGTTATTGCTCATCGTCTTTCTACGATTCGCAATGCCGACCTTATACTTGTAATGCGGGATGGCAATATTGTTGAACAGGGGACGCACGATCAACTTGTAAAACAAAATGGATTCTATAACTCACTTTACAGTAGTCAATTCGGTGACGCCGACCAAATAAGTTAGCACTCTATTGACGCGAGTGCCAACTTGTCTATATACTTAATATAGTAACCGGCTCAGGAAACAAAACAGGCTTGCGTTGGTACTACGGAGGATTGATAATAAACAATATGGCAGACGATTTCGCTGAATTTATATCTCATCTCACTGATAACGCGCGTACGAGTCTGCAGCATGCAGATGCAATCGCAAGGGGTTACGGGAGTGCTTACATTGGCACTGAACATCTTTTACTGGGTGTTCTTGCTCAAGGTTCCTCAGTGGGCGCAAAAGTTCTTGCAGATGCAGGAGTGACGTTAGACAGAGCAGAGCTTGCGCTCAATCTTACACCACGAACGCTTGTCGTGAGTACTGGTGCAAAAGGACTCTCTGAAACTGCTAAATTAACACTCAAAATGAGCTGGGAAATTGCACAAGAATTCCACCAGGATTACCTTGGCACTGAACATATCCTTTACAGTATTTTGACACAAAAGAATGCACGAGCCACCGTCTTACTGAGAGACATGAATATTGATATCACCGAACTCACAAGTGAGCTTGAGGAGTTCTTCGATCGTCAAAATAGCGCTTATCAAGATGCAGAGGAGGCTGAGGCGACAAAAACAAAGAAAACAAATGTTCGTCGTGGTGCGCTCGATACATTCGGAACAGATCTCACCGTTAAAGCTAGGCGCAATGAACTAGACCCCGTGATTGGCCGCGAGGCACAAGAAGAACGACTTATTACTATTGTAAGTCGTCGAACAAAAAATAATCCCGTGCTTATTGGTGAGCCTGGTGTAGGTAAAACAGCCATTGTTGAAGGTCTAGCGCAACGAATTGCACGAGAGGATGTCCCGGATCATCTTCTTGATAAGCGTGTTATTCAGCTTGATCTTGCTTCAATGATTGCTGGTACAAAATACCGAGGTGAATTCGAAGAGCGTCTAAAGAAAGTCATTGATGAACTAAAAGAACAGAAGAATGTCATTGTTTTTATTGATGAACTTCATCTCCTTGTCGGCACTGGTGCTGCCGAAGGCGCCCTTGATGCCGCCAATATGCTAAAACCAGCACTCGCACGTGGTGAGCTGCACCTTATCGGAGCAACAACCTTGGACGAGTACCGTAAACATATTGAAAAGGACAGCGCTCTTGAACGACGATTCCAAGCAATTATTGTTCCTGAACCAAGCCTCAAGGACACGATTGGCATTCTTAAAGGTCTTCGCCCTCACTATGAAAAGTATCATGGAGTCACTGTATCGGATGAAGTAATTGAAGACGCTGTATATATGGCGGATCGCTACGTAAGTGAACGATTTATGCCAGATAAGGCGATCGACGTTATCGACGAGGCGGCTGCACTCGTTCGCGTCAAGTCAGGACGTAAGCCAAGTAAGCTCCGAGACTTTACTAAACAGCTTAAGAATCTTAATGAAAAGATGGAGGAAGCTGTTGTTAATGAAGATTATGAACGAGCTGCACTCTACAAGACCCGTATTAGTCAAATTTCAGCAAAACTCGAAGAAACAAAAGAAGATTACGAAAAGAAATCACCGATTAAGCTAAGCGATGACGATATAGCACATGCTATTGCTGTTATGACCAACATTCCAGTAAAACGAGTCCAGAAGTCAGAAGCTAAGCTTTTGAGACAGCTCGAGAAACATATAGCTAAGTACGTTATCGGTCAAACGGAAGCGGTCGAGAAGGTTTCTCGTGCGATTCGTCGTAGTCGTAGTGGCGTTGCGAGCAATAAGCGTCCTATTGGTTCATTTGTCTTCATGGGGCCAACTGGTGTCGGCAAGACCGAACTTGCTAGAGTACTAGCTCGTGAAGTATTTGGCAGTGATGAAGCACTCATTAAGATAGATATGAGTGAATTTGGCGAGCGACACAATACGAGCCGACTTCTAGGTGCTCCAGCAGGGTATATCGGGTATGATGACGGCGGTCAATTAACCGATAAGATTCGTAGACAACCCTATAGCGTCGTTCTCTTTGATGAAATTGAAAAGGCACATCCTGAAGTATTTCAATTACTTCTTCAGTTGCTCGAAGATGGCAAGCTTACTGATGCGAAGGGGCGTAGCGTTGATTTCACCAATACGATCATTATTCTCACAAGTAACCTAGGTGCTGATAAAATGATGAAGGAATCGAGTCTTGGATTTAGTGCTATGACAAAGTCTGATGAAAAGAAACTTGAAATTGAGCATGAGGAGAACGCAGCAGCAGCGAATGAGGCCCTCGCACGCATGATGCGTCCTGAACTTATTAATCGTTTTGATGCAGTAGTAACATTCAGAGCCCTCACAAGAAAAGAGGTCGGTCGCATCTTTGATAATCTTATCGATGAGCTACAAGAACGACTCATCCGTAAAGGTATCCATCTTACTATTAAACCAAGCGCTAAACGCTTCCTTATCGAAAAAGGATACGACGAGAAGTTTGGCGCACGACCTCTGCGACGTGCTATCCAAGATGAATTGGAGCACACCATTGCTGACGGTATTCTTTCTGGACAATACGAGAAAGGAAGTGTACTTGAAGTTAGTGCGCAAAAAGGGCATATTAGTGTTGGTATAACACATGAATTTGCTTCGCAGAATTAGTGCAACTGGTCTCGTTAGCCTTGTCGCTATAGGTCTTGCTGCTGTTATCTGGACAAATCATCAGTATATTACCGATGAATTTAACTATCTACGATTTCAACCTTCGTCTTCTGTTGCAACGCTCGCAGATCGTTCGGGGATGAACGACACAGGGAGGTTCCTTTTTTATGCGAGCGAGCCTCAAATAGATGATGCGCAGAACTTTAATGGCAAGTGTGGTCAAACCGAGGCAAGTACGGCAATTCTAGGATGCTATACAGGCCAACGGATCTACCTTTACGATGTTACTAATGCTGAACTCGATGGCATTACAGAGGTCACAGCAGCTCATGAGATGCTTCACGCCGCTTATGAACGCATGAACGATCGTGAAAGAACACAGGTAAACAGTCTCGTAGAAGCTGAGTATGCAACACTTAAGAACGATAAGGCATTCGCACAACGAATGGCTTTTTATGCCAAGACTGAACCTGGCGAACGTGATAACGAGCTTCATTCGATTATTGGCACAGAAGTGACGACAATTAGCCCCGCGCTAGAGGAGCACTACAGACAGTACTTCTCTGATCGAGGCCTCGTAACAGCCCTTCACACAAAGTACGCAGCAATATTCGCTAATCTACAGAATCAAGAGCAACAGCTCACCGATCAGTTAACGCAGCTTGGTAACACAATCGATAGTGATTCTATCAATTACAATGCACAGGTATCTCAGTTGAATACAGATATACAATCGTTCAACCAACGAGCGAGTAGCGGAGGATTCAATGACGAAGCAGACTTTCAGGCCGCACGGGCAGCACTTGTTAACCGTGTTGCCGCGTTAAATGTCCTTCGCACTACGATCAACAATGACGTTTCTCAGTATTCGACTTTAAAGCAGGAGCTCGCGACAGTCTCGACTCAATCTGATGCTCTAAACCGCAGTATCGATAGTAATCTTGCGCCTGCACCAAGTGTATAGTAGTTAACAACATACTAAGTTAGTCGGTACTCTATCGAACTTCTTAGCCTGGTCTTGTATAATAGACCTAATGGTAAAGAGTAGGTCGGTATTTGTCTGTCAGAACTGTGGTGCGAGTTACCCAAAATGGACAGGACGGTGTGATAATTGCGGTGAGTGGAATACGCTTGTAGAGCAGGCTCCTATTTCTCAAGGGAAGTCAGTGGTTGCGAAGAGTGCGACTAGTGGTCGAGCACTTACCCCGCAGACGATGAATTCGATAGAGATTGAAGAATCTACTAAGCGAATGCCCTCAGGGTATGACGATCTGGATGCTGTACTTGGAGGCGGCATCTTGCCTGGTGGAGTCATTCTTATGGCGGGTCAACCCGGCATTGGGAAAAGTACATTACTACTGCAGATTGCTAGCGAAATAGGCAAACGTGAATCTGTACTGTATGCAAGTGGAGAGGAATCTGCGAGTCAAGTAAAGCTCCGAGCAGAACGACTCGGTGCTAATACGAGAGAACAGCTGCACTTTGTGGCAAGCACGAGTGCCGATGACATCGCGGCAACCATCCGCTCTAAGGCATATAAACTAGTCATCATTGATTCTATTCAGACCCTTAGCTTGGACGAGATTACATCAGCTCCAGGGACGGTTAGTCAGATTACTAATAGTAGTAACGTGATTATTCGTGCAGCAAAAGAAGTAGGTGCTGCTGTCGTTCTAGTAGGCCATGTCACCAAAGAAGGGAGTATCGCAGGACCTAAGGTGCTCGAGCATCTTGTTGACGTCGTACTACAGTTTGAGGGTGACCGCTATGGAGGGTTTAAGGTGGTACGGGCGGTTAAGAATCGCTTCGGCTCCACGAATGAGGCTGCCATTTTTGAAATGTATGAGCAAGGTCTTCGTGTCGTTGAAAATCCGTCTGCCGCACTGCTTGCAGAACGCCAAAATGCAGATGGATCCGTTGTTCTTGCGACACTCGAGGGCACAAGACCGCTTCTTGTCGAGATTCAAGCTCTTGTCAATCCAACCAGTTTCGGGTATCCTAAACGTACAGCCTCAGGGTTTGATCTTAACCGACTTAATCTTCTGATCGCCGTTCTAGAACGACGTACCAAACTGAATTTATCCGATAAAGATATCTACATTAATGTCGTTGGTGGATTGAAACTTAATGATCCCGCAGCAGATCTTGCTATTTGTATGGCTATAGCAAGTGCCGCAGCAGGTAAAATACTAGGTGACGAACTTGTCGTCTTCGGTGAGGTTGGTTTGGGCGGTGAAATACGCAGCGTCCATAGTGCAGACCGTCGTGTCGCAGAAGCAAAAAAACTTGGTTTTACTAAGGCTATCGCGCCAAAAGCGGCGGCAACGAATTCATTTATTAAAGGTGTAGGCGATATTCGTCAAGCACTTATCGATTACTTACAGTAGTCAGAAAGAAAAATATGGAAATAATCCAATCAATAGCAACAATCCTTCTCCTTGCAGTGCTTGTCGAGGTTACCTATCTTGTCGTAAAACTACCTCGTCAAACTATCAGTCGTAAACAAGGACGGTCTATTCTTGTCGATACATCAGTGCTGATCGACGGTCGTATTATTGCTGTTGCTCGTTCAGGTTTCATTGGAGATACACTTGTTATCCCAAGAAGCGTCATAGGCGAATTACAATTTCTTGCCGACAATGCAGATCATGAAAAACGGGCTCGTGCCCGGTATGGTCTTGATGTTGTTCGTGATTTACAGGCGATGCCAAATGTGGAAGTAGAGATATTGCAAGACGGAAGCAAAGCGGAAGAAGGGGTTGATGAACGGCTTCTTTCACTTGCGAAAAAAAATAAGGCAGCTATCTGTACTATTGATTACAATCTTAATAAAGTAGCGGTTGTTGAGAATATCGTTGTATTAAATGTTAACGAGCTCGCTCAGAGTCTTCGCATGGCATACCTACCGGGTGAACGTATGCTCCTTGAACTCGTTCAAAAGGGCCAAGACTCACACCAGGCGGTAGGGTACCTTCCAGATGGCACTATGGTAGTAGTAGAGCACGCCAATAAGCTTATCGGACAGACAGCTGAGATTGAATTTATTCGTAGTCTTCAAACTGCCGCTGGCAAGATGATGTTCGCAAAACGTGTTGAGAATACCGTTCCGGTCGTTAAGTCTACTCAGAAGCCGATCGGTAAAAAGCCCGTTTCCGCCACCCCTAAGCAACCTACTCAGCCTCAAGGGCCTAAAGCAACTATTTATAAAGATAATAAGCAAACTACTCAACAGCTGCCCCAAGTGCAGCAAGCTGCTCAACCGACCCCTGCTCAAAGTAGTACTCCAGTTGCCTCTGTGTCGACTCCTACGACTGTTTATCATAGCGATTCTAACGATACCCGCCTCATGCAAAAGAACCGTCCACAACTGCAAAAACAGCCTCGAAATAGCAGTAAGAGCAGCAACACCAAGTATCAACAATCATCTCAACAACAGGCACAGCCTACGCAGAAACAACGTCGTCAACCTGACCCCGAATCAGCTCTTCTTGATCTTGTAGATAAACAGTAGAGTCGATACCAAATACGGATGTAGATCAGAACGATAGTTTCGGGATCGTGCTTGCCAGCCTACTCATTGCCATGTGCTCATGGGTGTAGTGCGTGCCCTCTGGGAAGTTGAGGATTGAGCTCTGTTCTGGCCGTACTCTTCGTGCGATGAGCTCGGGCCAAAAGCAGTGTAGCTGCTAGTTATTATTACGTATTAAAAAACACCTCAACGAGGTGGTGCTGTGGTGTCGTGGTCGCAATGACCACGACACCACTCTACTCTAGATGTTGGATACTCAAGAATTCCAGCCGGCACGGACCTCGGTCCGGCCGTTGCTGGTCCTGACGAGGGTGAACCGACGCAGAGTCCCCGGGAGGTTCGGCAGGCCGCCGGTGGTGACATTGGTCACCTGCGCGGACCATGCGGTCACACTGCCAGGCCGCACCTCGAACCCATAGATCGATTGCGACATCGGTCCCGTCAGGTCGAGGAACTGCCCCTCCTTGAGCAGGTGCCGAAGGCGGGCGGGGTCGAAAGGCCAGTCGACGACGAACCCGACCTTCATCTCTGTGACTCGCCCCAAGGCGAAGCCGAGAAGGTCGTTCAGGCTCGAATCACCAAAAAGTGACATACCTCTAGCTCCTAAAGCTACTTCCGTCGGCTGACGGATTACTTATTATATTAACATAATATATATAATATGTCAATAAGCCTATGCTTCCATAGAGGGTAGGGATCGTCATGAATGTATGGTATAAAGAAACGCTTATCTAGCCAATCAAAATGGTCACTGTTATATAGTGACCATTTTGATTTTCTATTAGAGACTTGGATGGTGGGGTGGGGGTATTACTCCTCAGCCTCCTCCACCACTACTCGCGTCTGGAGTATATGGTGTGGATGTCGAGGCGGTATAGTCTACTGCATCTGTCACTGTCGCAGTAATCGTTTGTTGCGTCGTACTTGTAAACGTATAGGTGGATGAGTAGCTTCCGTTACTCGTTACCGGAATAGTTCCCACGACCGTGTCACCAACTTTGATTTCGAGCTGCTGCAATGGATGTGTTCCGGCGGTGACTGTTGCACTAATTGTCTTTGTTGCACCGCTCCCGGTGATAGTTATACCGCTCACCGAAGGCTGTACGTCACTACAGTTGTGGACGTTATCGTCTTGAGTCGCATCATAGCCAGATGGTGCAGAGTAGATTGGCTTCTTAGTAATAGGATCGGTTGTTTGCGAAACATCCAGAGAGACGACTGCAGATTGCGGCGTACAGCTTGTTGCTTTAAACTTTGAAACCTTATCAAAGTTCATCTTACTGTTGGTCTTACCTTGGTTTGGATTATACCAAGAAGGATACACTTCATTATTTATCGTTTGAATACCAGCAGGTTTTGCAATCCAATCACCGGGTTTCCATTTACCCGTTGGACCATAGATGTTGAGGTGGACATAGCGCATCACTGCGTCAATAACAGGGCCAGGCATTGTTGAGTTACCATTTGTCAGTGGTGTAGAGTCGTGGTTACCAAGCCATACACCCATAGAAACAACAGGGCTATAGGTCATCATCCAAACGTCTTTAGGTGAGTTACCAATGTTTGATGTACCAGTCTTTGTAGCTGTCTTAATGCCAGTATTACCATAGCTAAAACCTGTTGTAATGCTGCCAAAGAGTGCCTTACGAGCATTACCGTCAGTCAGAATATCCGAAACAACATAGGCAGCCTGAGGGTCTACAACCTGCGTACTTGAATCTTGCCACTTATCGATGACAACACCTTGACTATTCGTTACCTGAAGGACTGTCGATTGTGGTTTGTAGACGCCACCACGAGCAAGTGAGGCGAACGCATTAACATGATCAATCTGACGTGTGCCACAAGCACCAATTGCAGCAGAGAGTCCTACCTGCGTTTCTTGGCCCTGTGTACAGTAGTTCATATCACCCATAGCACGAATGGTCGCAAGTGTCTGCGGTTCACCAGCTATGGACATTGCTTCAACAGCTGGTACGTTACGAGACTGTGCAAGTCCGTCACGAATTGTAATGTTACCGAGAAATTTATTGTCATCATCGTGGAGTGGCGCACCATAGAGTGAATCTATGTTAACGTCGGGAAGAATTGAACCACTACCCCAGTTTGGTTTGCCCGCAGGTTGTTGAGAGAATAGTTGCGAGAAGACAAGTGGCTTAACACTCGATCCTGGCTGCAGATAGGCCACGGCAGCATTGTTCTGACCGTATCCTGGATAGCTATAGTCACGACTTCCGTCGAGGGCAATGATTTGTCCAGTTGCATTATCTTCAACTGTACCTGCGCCATCATCAAATCCACCATATGCCGGACTGCCGTAACCCTTACTAGCAAAGAGTTTCTGCATAGCTTGTTCAAGGACACCTTGCACGCGTAAGTCTAATGTCGTCGTAATCGTAAGGCCACCCTGACCAACAGTTGCTTTACCGAGTTTCTGTTCGAGCTCGGCCTTCACCATCTGGACAAAATGGGGTGCCTTTACATCTTGGTATTGATCAGATTCAGGTTTAATACTATCAAGGATAGGGAAACTCTTCGCAGCATCAGCTTGAGCTTTTGTAATGTAACCTTGGTCGGCCATATTATCGAGTACCTTCTGTTGGCGTTCAATAAGTGCCTGGTTACCGTCGGTATTATATGGGTCATAGACGTTAGGATTGTTGGGAATGGCCGCAAGCAATGCAGCTTCTGGAAGAGTCAGATCTTTGGACGAAACGCCAAAGTAGGTTTGAGCACCAGATTCCACGCCATTTCGACGACCACCATATGGCGACTCGTTAAGGTAAAGATCAAGGATCTGCTCCTTATTATACATTCGCTCAACTTCGATGGCGAGGATCGCCTCCTTAATCTTACGAGGAATACCACTAATACCGCGATCAGATGCCTGATCGGCAAAGAAAACCTGCTTTACGAGTTGTTGAGTCAGAGTTGATCCACCTTGCGTACTACCACCATTGGCGTTATTAAGAACAGCACGAAGTGTACCGGAAATACTAACACCGCCATGTTTGTAGAAGTCCTTATCTTCAATAGCAACCGTCGCTTCTTTCATATAGGTGCTAATGTCACTTCCATTAACGACGAGTTTGTAGTCTCCAGAGCCAGTGTCTTCCCAAAGAAGATTTCCGTTACGGTCAAGATATTTCGTAACAGTTGTTTGGACGCGATTTGCAAGTTCGCCAGGTTGGATACTATCAAGATCCTTACGATAATAGGCAAAGAGACCGCCGACGAGAAGAGCGACGAGAAGAACACTGACACCGACAATCTTGAGTGCCATAAAGAGACCTTTTTTACTAAACCAAAACGCTAAAACACGTTTCGGATGCAGTCTATAGAGAATGCGTTTCAAAGGATGTTTTGGTAGACTCGCTAGATATTCAGCTTTCTTGCGAGACTCGGCATCTTTCTTAGTTCTTCGTTTATGCGCAAGATTGGAGTACACATTCATGCTTCGCATTTTGTTAGGTTTTTTAGCCACTTCTCTTTATCTCTTCCCATAAGCAGTATTGCTATTCATTATAGCATTTTTTTAATTCATGACAGTCTTTTTTTCTGATATACTAACGGGGATATAACAGATAGGAGCATTAATGAAACTTTCCGAAGAACTGAAGTGGCGTGGGTTTGTTAACCAGACAACACTCAACGATTTGACAGACCTAGACCAGGCCCCTATCACTTTCTATTGGGGAGTCGATCCAAGCGCCGACAGTATGCAGATTGGTAATTTTGCTGTTGCTATGATGATTCGCCATTTTCTTAATCATGGTCATAAGGCAGTACTTCTTGTTGGTGGTGCGACAGGAATGATTGGTGATCCAGACGGTAAAGCCGATGAACGTAACCTGAAAACAATAGATGAGATTGCGAAGAACAAGGCTGGTATTGCCGCTCAGTACAAGAACGTTTTCGCAGATAAAGAGTTTACGCTTGTTGATAATTACGATTGGTTCTCGGGTATTGGATACCTAGACTTTTTGAGAAACGTTGGTAAGCACGCCCCCATGAGTCAAATGCTTGGACGTGATTTTGTTCAAGCACGGCTTGGTACTGAAGGTAACGGTATTAGCTATGCCGAATTTAGTTATTCCCTTATCCAAGGATATGATTTCCTGCATTTATACCGCGAATACGGAGTCACACTACAGGTCTGCGGAGCCGACCAATGGGGCAATTCGATTACTGGTGTCGATCTTCTTCGTCGTATTGAAGGAGCTGAGGCTCATGTTTACTCAACGCCGCTTGTTATTAATAGAGCAACTGGAGTCAAGTTCGGTAAGACTGAGGGCGGTGCCGTTTGGCTTGATCCTAAGAAAACAAGTGTCTATAAATTCTACCAATTTTGGCTTAATGTTGATGACGAAGGCGTGATTGACTACGCAAAAATCTACACCATGCTTTCAAAAGACGAGATTGAAACTCTTGAAAAAGAACATGCTAAAAACCCAGGTGCTCGTATCGCTCAAAAGAAACTAGCTGAAGAAGTAACGAAGATTGTACACGGTAATGAGCGGTTCGAATCAGTTGAGCGCGTAACGAATGTGCTCTTTGGAAAGACTAGCTTTGCACAGTTAAAGAATGCAGACCTTGATCTTCTCGCAGAAGAAATCCCTACAATAGATGCTGGTAAGACGGTCATTGAAACACTGATCGAATCCGGCATTGCTTCAAGTAATGGCGAAGCGCGCAGATTAATTCAGAGTGGTGCTATTTCTATCAATGGGGATAAGCTCGATGAAGATAGAGCCCTTACGGCATTGAGTCTTATAAAAAAAGGAAAGAACAGCTTCGTTTTAGTTCGGTAGCACCATTTGGTATAATAGAGATTCGAAGTAAACAAGGAGACGAAATGCCCTACTCTGACGTTCTAGAACAGAATCTTTCAAAAGAAGCTCGACATAATGTTGAAGCTTGGCTAGCCGAACCAAAATACGCCGAATATCATGATGAACTGGTCGCAATGATTGAAGCTAAGAAATGGCAAGAGCTTGAAGACGGTTTCTTTAAGGTATTAGAGTTCGGAACAGCTGGTCGTCGCGGTACGACAGGCCTCGGCTCTAACCGAGTAAACCACATTACGATTGGAGAATCCGCTCAAGCACTTTGTCTCTATGCAAAATCGTTTGATGAAGATGCTGCTAATAAAGGTGTTGTTATCGCCTACGACACCAGACTAAGCTCACCCGACCTCAGTCGTTTTGCTGCACAGGTATGTGCTGCAAATGGATTTAAAACATACTTGTTTGATAGCTTCCGTTCGACACCCGAGCTGAGCTTTGCCGTTCGTACGCTTGGCACAGCAGTAGGAATTGTGATTAGTGCAAGTCACAACCCACCCGCAGACAATGGGTTCAAGGCATATTGGTCTGATGGCGCGCAACTTGTTGCACCGCATGATAAGGGTGTTCTTGCGCTTGCTGAAGGTATTAAGGAAATCCATACAATTGATTTTGATGAAGCGGTTGCAGCAGGTATGATTCAATTCATCGGCGAAGCGATAGATAAGGAGTATCTTGCTGCTGTTGTTAATCAAGCCGAAGGTACTGAGCGTGATATAAAAATTGTCTATTCACCGCTCCATGGGGCGGGTCAGACGAATACGCTCCCAGCACTGTATAACGCGGGCTTTAAGGATATATCTGTCGTTGAAGCACAAATGGTACCAGATGGTCATTTTCCAACTGTCGCCGGCGGCAAATCAAATCCAGAAGACAAGATTGCGAATGAGCTTCCAGTCAAGCAAATGCTCAGTGAGGGCGCTGATATTGCAATAACAAACGACCCAGATGCCGATCGTATTGGTATTATGGTACGTCAGGGTGAGGATGTTATCTATCTCACCGGTAATCAATCTGGCATCCTTACCGCAGACTACGCACTCCGTAAGCTACGGGAAAAAGGAACGCTCACTAACAAGCACTACCTTGTAAAAACGATCGTCACAACAGATATGCTTAATGCGATTGCGAAAAAATATGGCGTCATTATATATGACAACCTTCTCGTCGGATTCAAATATATTGGTGAAGTTATTCGTAAAAAAGAGATACAAGGTGAAACATTCGTCACTGGAACCGAAGAAAGCTTTGGGCTCCTTAAAGGTGACTATGCACGTGATAAAGATGGCGCAACGGGCGCACTTCCTATGGCTGAATATGCAGCTGAATTGAAAAAGGAAGGCAAGACTCTTTATGATCGTCTTAACGAACTCTATAGTGAACACGGATTCTATATTGAACGTATTGACAACGTTTATTTCCAAGGAGCGACTGGTTTTGAGAAGATGCAGGAAGTCATGTCATCCCTTAGAACAACTGAACCTGCATCACTTTTGGACCATACAGTCACTGCGGTCCTCGACTATCAAACTCTCGAACGCCGAGACACGACAACTGGCAATATAACGACGATTGACTGCATAAGTGGTAATGTCATTGTTTTTGAATTTGATGGAGACAAAAGGCGACGCATTACCATTCGTCCGAGCGGCACAGAACCGAAACTTAAATTCTATGTACAGTGGTTTGAAGAAGCAAAGAGCCTTGAACAAGTTGAAGAAGAGCATAAAAAGATCGATGAGCTTCTCGAGCAGCTATCAAAGGCACTTGAAGATCTTTTGCTAAAATAATAAGAATGAATCTTCAGTCACCTCTAGAGAAAGTAAAGGGCGTAGGAGAAAAGACGGGCCAGCAATTTGCACTCGCTGGCCTCCATTCAGTTGGTGATCTTATTAATTTTCTCCCTCGCACACATGAAGACTTCTCTGAGGTTGTTCCCATCGCTGATATTCATCCAGGCAAAATGACAATCCGAGCTCGTTGTGAAAAGATAGCAACACGGCCGGTCAGACGAGGGTTAAAAATAACAACAGCAACACTCGTAGACGACTCGGGAAAACTACAAGCAGTTTGGTTTAACCAGCCATATCGAGTAACGCAACTCGCAAATAGCACCGAAGAATTCTATTTTTCTGGTAACTTTGAGTTTAATTACAATAAGTATCAATTATCAGGGCCAAGTGTTGAAAAGGTAAGTGATATGCCCGTTCAAACCGATCGACTATTGCCTGTTTATAGAGCTATTAAAGGTTTAAAAAGTCAGCTCGTTCGTAAAATCTTAGCTGAGCTCCGGCCCCTTATGACGATGCTCCCCGAGACATTACCTGCATCGATAGTCCAAAGCGAGAACCTACTTTCGCGAAGTGATGCCATACTCGGAACACATTTTCCTAAAGTACCGAACGATGTTTCGGCAGCAAGAGACAGACTCGCCTTTGAAGAAATCTTCCAACTCCTTCTTGCGAGCCAACTAAATCGACAAGAGAATGCGAAGCTCGAAGGCTGGCATATCCCATTCGATCAGGAAATCGTCGCTCATTTCGTCAAGAACCTACCCTTCGAGTTGACCGGTGCTCAACGTCGAGCTGCTTGGGAGATTATCCAGGACTTTGAACGTAAGACTCCCATGAACCGACTCCTTCAAGGTGATGTAGGCTCAGGAAAAACCGTTGTGGCAGGACTTGGCATGCGCCAAGCGGTTCAGGCTGGATTTCAAGCCGCCCTCATGGCACCGACTGAAATTCTTGCAGCTCAGCATGCAGAAACGCTCAATAGCATGCTTGCGCCCTTTAACGTCAAAGTAGGATTGCTAACTGGAAGCGTAAAAGGCGTTTCACGCGCCACCCTGTATGAACAGATACAACAAGGAACCGTGGACGTTGTTGTTGGGACACACGCACTTATTCAAGAGTCGGTTACTTTTCATAGATTAGGATTTGTTGTGATCGACGAGCAGCATCGTTTTGGCGTAAAGCAACGCCAGGAACTCCTGAAGAAATCAATCCACATGCCCCATCTCCTCGCCATGACCGCAACTCCGATCCCGAGGAGTCTTGCACTGACTGTCTACGGCGAATTAGATGTATCCATATTGAATGAACTACCAAAAGGACGAAAGGCAATTATTACAAAGCTATGGTCACCGAACAGTAGCGCGCAACTTTATGCTCTTGTCGATAAGGAGCTTGAGAAAGGGCGTCAAGGATACGTCATCTGCAGTCTCATTGACGATAATCCAGATAATGAAGTAAAGAGTGTTGAGGCAGAATATAAGAAGTTAAAGAATTCTGTCTTTAAACACCGAACAATTGGACTTCTTCATGGAAAGATGAAACCTGACGAAAAGGATGCTGTTATGAATGAGTTTGCTTTAGGTAATCTCGATATCCTCGTCAGTACAACGGTTGTTGAAGTCGGCGTTGATGTTCCTAATGCGACGATTATGATTATTGAAAACGCAGACAGATTTGGACTCAGCCAACTTCACCAGCTAAGGGGAAGGGTTGGACGATCCTCCCATCAAAGTTATTGCTACCTGGTTATGAGTGATAGCAAGAAGCCTAGTCAGCGACTTAAAGAAATAGAGAAGTCAAATGATGGCTTTTACTTGGCTGAAGTCGACCTCCAACTGCGTGGGCCGGGCGAGATATACGGTCGATCACAGCATGGTGCACTTAACTTGCAGATTGCTACATTATCGGATACAAAACTAATCGCCAGAGCGCAACGACAAGCGAAGAAGTTCGTTGCCGATGGGAACGATCTGTTACAATATAAACAACTGGCCGCGCAGGTTGAACAATATCAGCGGCTAACCACGTTAAACTAAAACAGTATGTATTCAGGAACAACATTTCGCACTAAGTCAGGCCGTGTCATTGGTGCGCATCAAAAAATTGATCGTGTAGCCTATCGCCACTTTAAGCAACACGTCCCAAAGGGACTTGCGTTTCCTACGATACAAGAAATCCTCCACTTCGAAGGATTGAATGGCCCGGATGGTATTAAGAGGAAAAGTCCAGGTCGCGATGAGCCATGGCACTTTATTGATCCTAATGATCCGAGTGATCACACTATTATAACTATGATCCATGACCATATTTATAATATGGCCTCAGCGCTAAGAACTTCAAATACCACCCGTGCAGCATTTGAAGCTGCATGGCTTGCTCATACGATTGTCGATGGACTTACCCCCGCTCATCATTATCCGCTTGAAGATAAGCTTGAAGAACTACGTGGAGAGGGACTTGCCACAAGGACTTCAAAAAAGGACAAGGTCCTTCTTCCAGGCAAGAATCGACGAACGCAACTACGTAATAACTGGGAATTCTGGGGAGCAAAGGGCATTATGACCACACACCTTGGGTTCGAGTTCGGGGTAGCAACAACGATAGCCACTCCACGATTTGACGATACCTATCCAACAAACGAAGAATTTACACGACTTCAAGTCGAAGGCTTTGATGTTCTCTTTTATGAGATTCTCCATAAAGTTGCAGCACTCGATATGTATGAAGAGTTTAGTCGTGTAGGATGGACAAGGCACCTCGCTCAAGAGACCAGGGACGTACTCGTACCTGAGATCATTAAGTCGGTTATCCTCGCTTGGTATCAAGCACTCCTTACTGTAGGTAACAAATAGATGAACATTCGTCTCATTAGTGGCGTCTATGGCGGTCGCAAGATAGAAGCACCAGATGGGAATGCAACCCATCCAATGAGCGAGCGTGTAAGAAATGCATTATTCAATAGCATAGGAAGCCAAATAGTCGGGACGGACATACTCGACGCATTCGCCGGCACTGGTTCTATTGGTCTTGAAGCCTTAAGCCGTGGCGCTAAACGGGCAACATTTGTCGAAAGAGATCGACTTGCGCAGAATATCTTAACCAAAAATGTCGCATCTCTTGACGTCCGAGAGCAAGTGACTATTATTCGTAGTTCAGTAAAAACCTGGTCAGAGACAACTCACCAGGAGTTCGATATCATATTTGCCGATCCTCCTTATGGTGATATGCAGTTATCCACAGTCTCAGAACTTTTCGGTCTTTTAAAATTGGGAGGACTTATGGTATTATCACACCCAGGTAGGGGTGAGATACCGACCAAAACGGGAGTTGTTGTGGTGGACAATCGTAGTTATGGAAATGCATATCTCACTTTCTACCGCCGTGAGATATAGAAGAAAGACCGATCCGGTCTTTTATTTATTTTTATCCTAGAATCTAACGTAAAAAACGTGGTTAATAAAAGCAGCTCCAGAATTTCTTCTGGAGTGCGATCATAACGTAGGACTTGTTATGCATTCATTATATCAGTTTTCGTCTTATTCGGCAAGCACGTATAGTAATAACAGTTAACAAGCAGACGAATGTGTCCGACCAGACCCCCCTCGATACATACAGAGAGGGTCTGGCGGACAACCATTATTACCCGTGACGCTTCGCCGCTCGATCTTCGAGCCATTCGCTGATCGAACTGAGAAGCGGGATGTCAAACCCTCCGAGAGACAGGAATTCGTTGATTCCCAGAACGGCAAGCGGCCACTTGAAAGCACCGCTGATCCGCTCTCTGAGGCTTCCACCACCGCGACGCCCCTCCTTCGAGAAGGCACGCAGTAGGAGAAGGAGGGTGACGGGCAGGTAAGCGATGATGACCAGCGCAGCCATGACTATGACTGCAAGTCCCTTGACAGGAGACAGGACAGCGGCACCGACTCGCTCTTCGTTCGAGCGATACTCGCGACGATGCATAGAGCTCAACCCCTTAACCACACTCCCTAGCTGCACGGCGCAACAAGGTAAGCTCAATAATGACAGGGCTACCGATCATTATTGAGCTTACCTTGTAATAAAGATTCGTCTGCTTGTCTTACGAAAATACTATAACGTGGATACACTACAGTAGTTTCGACTCATTAGTGGGTCTTCACTAACTTTTTACTTTATAACACATTTATATATCTATTACAATTCAATGCGTACAAGGTAAACAAAAAAATAGCGCACGATGTGCACTATTTTTTAATATGAACTTACTAAATAAATTCAATCAATTCTGGTACGCGAGAGAGGACTTGAACCTCCACGCCCGAAGGCACTAGCTCCTAAGGCTAGCGTGTCTACCAATTCCACCACTCGCGCGCATTGGAATGTATGTAGTATATCAAATTATAGTGAGGAGATAAAGCTGTAAATTCATAGTGCTTGTGCTATCATTAAGGAAATAGAGTTCAGAGGGGTAAAGGATAGAGGTGAGATGAGTAAAGTTGCTGCATATTTGCAAGAGCATATCCAAGGGAGAGTGTCGACTAATACTGCCGTTTTGAAGGCAGCAAGCATAGACGGGAGCATTCTGACGTTTACCCCTGAAATGGTTATTTATCCAAAAATAACAAATGACATTCGTAAAGTCGCACGGTTCTCATGGCAACTCGCCGAAAAAGGCCATATTCTTCCTCTTACAGCTCGAGGCTATGGTAATGACCAGACTGGTGCGGCTATTGGAGCTGGCGCTGTCATTATCCTTCCCACCTACATGAACAGCGTGTTTGAGTTTGATCCCAAGCAAAAGCTCGTTCGTGTTCAACCTGGCGTTAACGCAAAGGCTCTCAATGACGCATTACTGCTGCAAGGCGTATCGATTCCTTCTCTCTCGTCCTCCCCAGCAAACAGTACTGTAGGTGGTGCTGTTGCAAATGGTGCGCGCGATGTCTTTTCTGGCCAATATGGCGGCATCAGCGAGTGGACCCACCAACTGGAGGTCATACTCTCAAGTGGCGACGTCCTACAGACCGGTCGCATTTCAAGACATGAACTCAGTAAGAAAAAAGGTAAGCAGACATTCGAAGGTGAGATATACCGTTCTATCGATACTCTCATTGAAGACAACAAGCAGATGATAGACGAAAAGCTAGGCGGCACCACTCCAGATAATGCTGGCTATTCTTCAATCGCTAAAGTAAAGCGTCATGACGGCTCTTTCGATTTGACCCCACTGATTGTAGGAAGCCAGGGAACGCTTGGTATTATTTCAGAAATGATTATGAAGGTCGAATTCATGAGCAGTCACAAGGGTGTTGTTCTCGCAAGTTTTGACTCACATGAAGCTGCCCGAGACTCTATTGATCACCTTAAGGAACTGAGACCTTCATCTCTTGAATATTTCGATAGCACCTTGTTTACTATTGCGTCCGCTCAAGGTAAGAAGTATGACTTTAATAAAGAACCAGGCGATTCATCAAAGTGGGTAGTCCTAGCCATTTTTGATGATTTCAATGACCGGGCAAACACAAAAAAGTTAAAGAAGGCAACCAAACTTCTTGAATCAACAGCTTCAAGTATCACAACAGAAACGAATGAAGAGGCCTCAGAGCTTACTGCAGTGCGAGACGTTACAAGCTATCTTCTGACACCATCCGAAAAGGACCTCTTTGCACCAGCACTCTTTGATGGAATTTATATGCCAGGTGAACGCTTTGAGGACTTTTCCAAGTCAGTTGCAACACTTGCGACAAAACACGGCGTTACGCTTCCACTGTATCGACGTGAACTAGAAGGAATAGTCTTTACGCGTCCGCTCCTTCATACAAACAAGGTTGGCGATAAGCAAAAGCTTTTCAAATTACTTGGAGAGTACAGTCAGCTGGTTGTCCAATGCGGTGGATCCTTAATCGCCCAGGATGGTGAAGGACGTATAAAAGCGCACTTTTCATTTGACGCGCTCGACGAAGACGTTATTGCATTATTTGACGCAATCAAGAAGGTATTCGATCCTTATGGACTTTTAAACCCTGGTGTCAAACAGCCAGGAGAGTTGCGCGACGTCATGTCTCATCTCAGAACTGACTTCGACACAACATCCAATGCTACGCACCTGGTGTCGTTCTAGCTAGAATGCTTGAAAAACATCCTCCGAAAAGCTATCATACAAAAAGCGCGCGAGTGGTGGAATGGTAGACACGCTAGCTTCAGGTGCTAGTGTCCTTCGGGACATGGAGGTTCAAGTCCTCTCTCGCGTACCATAGATATTATCCACAAGAAGTGTCTTTACTGGACATTTTCATAGTACTAATACAATGCCCGGACTCGAGGCATTGTATTGTGTAGAAAGTTTTTAGATCTACTGAGTCATGCTAAGCTAAAGAACATGAATGATACGGTTGATATTCATAAGGCAGCAGGAATAATCATAAAAAATCGTAAAATACTTGTCGAGCGATCGAAAGGGAAGGATGCCTTTGTTGCACCTGGCGGTAAGTTAGAAAAAGATGAATCCCCAGTCGATGCTATTATCCGCGAACTAAAAGAAGAGTTCCAACTCATCGTACTCGAGAAAGATCTTGAAGAATTTGGGACATTTTATGCTGAGGCAGCCGGCAGCCACAATGCAGGAAAACAGCTCCGGATGGATGTCTTTATGGTGTATAACGTGGGTGAAATTCACCCAGACAATGAAGTCGAAGAAATTCGTTGGATCTCTACAAACATGCCTGATGATATTGAGGTAGGCTCCATCTTCGCACATGAAGTGTTACCAAGGCTTAAGGAGCTAGACCTAGTCGATTAATGACAATGATAAAAATTCCCCTCTATTAACACATACCTATTATGTGGTATTACTAAAAAGAAGATGGGCAGGGCTGCAAGAGGCTATCCTACCATCTTGTGCATCGAATACCCGACACCATCCACAAGATTGTCTGAGAGGATGACATGGCCACACAATACAGCCGCATCAGTTTCCTTTACTGGCTTTCCGCCTGTGCCATGGGTCTGGGCGCGATCGTCGCATTCTGGGCAACCTGGAGTGATGCGACAGTTAGTGTTATTCGCCTAATGGGCGAGATCTTGATGCCAGCGCTGAGCGCGCTGATCTTCTGGCTTCTCGCCACTAAGGTGGAGGACCACTTGCCGAAGGGCAAGTACATCCAGACCATCAGTCGTCTGGCCCTAGGGCTTACATTCGCCATTGGCGGGTCCACACTCACCGTCTGGAGGGTTGCGGAGCTACGCAGTAGCATGACGACAGCTCAGTGGCTGAAAGATACTAGCGACTGGCACAGCTTGGCATCGCATACAGTCCTCGCAGGTACCTGCATGATGCTCGTCACGCTAGTGGTGAGCATCATGCTTATTCTGTCACTGGTGCTCATTGCCATGACGGGCAGTCTCAAAGGACAGATAGGACGAACCACCTCCGACTAAGCTAGATTGGTCGTACGTTTGATGTAGGGCTCGGCGATAGTAGACTCGGCGAGCCCACAGGCCAAGAGGTACTTTCTTTACGAGTACCCATTGTAGGGTTTTGTGTTAGCTGCACACCTTACTACCGTAGGCTTATTGACATAACCTATAAATATATGATATAATATTAATTGATAGATAGGCAAAGTCAAGAACTACGCCGTCTTGAACGTCGAAATAACCGATCACACTGTCCTGGAGGACACCATGTCGCTTTTCCTCGAGAACCGCATCGTGCGGCTCCTCGATCTCGGCGCCCTCGTCATGCTGCTCGCAACGGTCTTCGCCCTCGCGGTGAACTGGGCCGGCTCGCCGAGCCTCATCAGGGGCGCTGGTGAGATCCTGCTGCCAGCGCTGAGCGCGCTGGTCATCGGGTACTTCGCCAGGGAGGCCTTGGAGGACTTCGAGTACTTCCGTACCCTGGTCTGGGTCATCATCGGCATCATGCTCGCCGTCGGTGGCGCTGCCATGATGGTCTGGAGGAGCGCGGATCTGAACCGCAACCTCGCGACCGCGCGTGAGCTGCACGTGGACGTCAACTACTGGGCCCATATGGCCTGGCAGGCACAGGACGCCAGTGTGTACGCCGTCGTCGCAACGGTACTGATGACCATCGCCTTCCTCGTCACCGCGCCGCTCTCGATCAACCAGGTCGGGCGCATCCGCGCAACGAACGCGCACTGAACAAGATCGATTTGAAGTTCGACGTTAGGGTCCGCCGGCACCACGCCCGGCGGACCCGCGATCCAGAAATTATTTTATAAACACCTCATGTATCTATGAGGTGTTTATAGTATCTCAATTATTGCGAAACTTCCGGTAAAATAAAAGTATATGACTACACAGAAAATAGGCGTAGGGCCTCATCCACTGCCTTTCCCGAACGACCAGCGCTTTGACCTAGACTTACTCACGAATGGAGATCGACGTAATGTCGATGACAAATATCGATACTGGACTGTTGAAGCCATCAAGGCAGATTTGGACACCCATAGAATTGACCTTCATGTTGCAATTGAAAATTGGCAGCATGACCTCAATATCGGAACAATTGTTCGTAACGCAAACGCGTTTAATGTCGCCGCCGTTCACATCATCGGCAAACGGCATTGGAATCGAAGAGGTGCAATGGTTACGGATCGTTACCTAGAGATTATCCACCACGAGACAGTGGCTACTTTTATTTCCTCTACACAGGGGCGCCAAGTGATCGTTGTTGACAACATGGAGGGTGCCGTACCTCTTTCTAAGACCACTCTACCAGAGAAAGCTGTGCTTGTGTTTGGAGGTGAAGGGCCAGGTGTAAGCCTTGAGATGCAACAAGAGGCAGAGAAAATGGTCATGATAGAACAATTAGGCAGCACACGCTCGGTCAACGTCGGTGTTGCGTCTGGGATTGCTATGTATGCCTGGCTACAACAATATGTACTCAAACGATAGTCCTTGCTTCAAAACGGCTTATCCTTGCAATTTTACCTATAAAATGCAAAAATAACCCCTATGAGTACGTTATCATCTCAACCATATAAAGGCACCCGCGATTATTACCCAACTGAGAAACGCGTACAGAATCATATCTTCTCAACATGGAAACGCGTATCCCAACGGTTTGGATACGAAGAATACGGAGCACCGCTTCTTGAACCTCTTGAAATATACGCCGCTAAATCTGGTCAAGAGCTTGTTAATGAACAGACCTACACCTTCACCGATCGAGGTGATCGAAAAGTAGCAATCCGACCTGAAATGACCCCCTCCATATCACGCATGGTTGCTGCAAAGCGTCAGGAAATGGCATATCCAGCAAGGCTCTTCAGTATTGCTAATTTTATGCGTTACGAACGGCCTCAACGCGGTCGAGAACGTGAGTTTTGGCAACTGAACGTTGACATCTTTGGTGTAGAGGGTGCTATTCCAGAAGCCGAGATTATTACAATGGGCTCGGCGTTCTTGAAAGAGTTCGGTGCATCTGAAGACATGTTTAAAATCAAAATTAATAATCGCAAAGTTATTAATTTTATGATGACTCACTACCTAGAACTCGATGCAATCCAGTCTGAACTCATGATTAAGTTATTCGACCGTAAAAATAAAATCTCAAATGAGAGCTTCAGGGATCAGGCAATCGATATCTTTGGGGAGAAGGCCGCTCTGCAAGGATTGCAACGCATCTCAGCACTCCTTATAGCAAAGAGCATGGCCGAACTTCCAGAGACAATTAGGGAAAATGAAGCCGTCAAGGAAGTGCAGGAATTATTCGTGCATCTCGAGCGCGCTGGAGTGAAGAATGCTATCTTCGACATTACACTCATGCGTGGGCTTGATTATTACACAGGCACCGTCTTTGAATTCTTTGATACGGATTCAGAAAATGCACGGTCGCTCTTTGGTGGCGGACGGTATGACGGTCTCGTCGGACTCTTTGGCGCCGAGCCTATCTCTGCAGTAGGCATGGCACCTGGTCTTACTATGACTGAGCTCTTTTTACAAACACACAAACTTACACCGACGCTCCCTTCGACAACAGAAGTATACGTTGTTGTTCTTGGCGACATACTCGATGAAGCTATGAAGCTTGCGAGCAACCTTCGAGATGAAGGAGTAAACGTTGAACTTGATATCACTGGTAGAAAACTTGACAAACAGCTAAAGACTGCAGTTAAAAAGCGTATTCCTTTTATCATCTTTGTTGGTAAAGATGAGCTTGCTTCTGAGATCTATTCGTTTAAGGATACGGCATCAAGTGATGAACAGAAGCTTAGCTTTGAACGCATTGTCAGCGTCGTAAAAGACCGTCGTCGTAAGCATATTGACGATCTTGATGATTTGTTTGAATAATCTACATCTGTTATACTCAACCGAGTATGAAAACAAGCGTAAAACACCTATCCGACACAAAGGTCGAGCTGACAATTTCACTCGGCAAAGAAGAACTCAAAGCAGCAGAAAGTGTTGCCCTTACGAAACTTGCTAAAACTGTAAAAGCCCCCGGCTTCCGACAAGGAAGTGTTCCGGTGAGTGTTGCCGCAAAACACGTTAATCCTGAACTTCTCTCACAAGAAACGCTTGAAAACGCCCTCTCTAAAGCGGTTGCTGACGCATATCTTGCTGAAAATATCCAAGCACTTGATCGCCCCGAGGTAGAGATAAAGAAATTTGTACCTGGTAGTGAGCTAGAGTTTACCGCAGAAGCTGAGATCATCCCTAAAGTAACACTCGGCGACTACAAGAAATTGAAGGTTGAAAAAGCAAAAAGTATTGTCTCTGCAAAAGAAGTAGATGAAGTTGTTGAGCGGATGCGTGCAAACTTTGCCGACAAAAAGGAAGTAACTCGAGCAGCCAAGGACGGCGACGAGACCATGATCGACTTTGTCGGTAAACGAGACGGCGTAGCTTTTGATGGCGGTACGGGAGTAGATTACACCCTTACGCTTGGCAGCAAGTCTTTTATTCCTGGCTTCGAAGAGGGAATCGTTGGGAAGAAAATTGGTGAAACATTTGATATCGATCTCGTATTCCCTAAAGACTATCATTCTAAAGAACTAAAGGGCGCGAAGGTGACATTTACTGTTACCCTAAAAGCTATTAAAGAGATCGTTCTTCCTGAACTCGACGATGAACTTGCTGCTAAAGCTGGTCCGTTCAAGACAGTCGCTGAATTCAAAGCTGATATCAAACGTGAGCTAAAAGATCAAAAAGAGCGTGAAGCTTCTGAAAAACTCAAAGATGAGCTCGTAAAGCAACTTGTCGAAGTAAGTACCGTCCCTGTCCCTGAAATTCTTCGTAAAGATCAAGCAGATTCTATTGAGCGCGATATGACACAAAACCTTATGTACCAAGGCCTTACGCTTGATCAGTATCTTGATAGTAAAGGATTTGATAGCAAAGAAAAATGGCTTGAGACAGAAGTCTACGATGCCGCGACAAAACGCGTTCAAGCTGGTCTTGCACTTGCTGAACTAAGTAAAGTCGAGAAGATCGATGCAACCGAGAAAGAGCTCGACGACCACGTCAATCTCTATAAAGAGCAGTACAAAAATAATCCTAAAATGGTTGAGCAGTTCGATCAGCCAGAGGCTCGACGTGACATTGCCAATCGACTTCTTACTGAAAAGACAGTAGACCGTCTTGTTGAACTAAACGCATAACACCAATAGTTACTAACAAAAACAACCCTACATAGGGTTGTTTTTTAAGAGATACATAAGTTTGAAGCAATCTCACAAGCAGACTTCTTCATTCGCTGCGGAGTATGGGCGGGTGTTGAGTCCCGCCCATACTCCGCAAGCAACCAGCAGCAGTGTTACTACTCGACAGTCGTCTCCTCCGTCGGGTCATCCCTCTCGGGGACCGAAGAGTCGAACAGTCCCGAGAAGAGGCCGGCACCGAGACTGTTGAAGGCCTCCATCGAGACGGCCCTCACGTACTTCATGAGCAGGGAACCGAGAGCCCGGAAGTCCAGGACCACGATCATGTAGGGCGACATCTTGTTGAGGATGTCATTCACGATCTCGGCCAGGACGTACTCCGGCACTTCACGGTCAACCGTCAGGGTCAGCTCGGCGCGAAGCGTCGTGCCACCCATGGTCATGATGCGCATGGACTCGTGCTTCGTCTCGCCTGCGTTCAGCTCGGCGCCGGAGATCCGGGAGGTGAAGCCCGGAATGTCCTTGTTGACAACAACAGAGAACGCGGAGAGGAGGGCGTCGAGACCCGCCTCGTCGATCGGAGTCTCATCCTCACGCGACGCGCTCACCTCCAGCGCGATCTGGCCGAGGGCGAAGCTGCGCTTGGCAGAACGAATACGGGTGTGGAGCATCCTGGATCCTTTCGGTTCTCATCCCTCATAAGAGGCGAGTATGCGAACGGCTCGCATAGATGAGGAGGAAGACAGGAATACGCCATCCCATGCTCTTCTTCACCTATGCAAGAATGTAGTTTGCTTGTGAGGATCGTATTCGCCACGAGGGCGAATAACTCGTGGATAATACAATATTTATATCATTAAGACAATAAGACAAACACTAATTGGCACTCTATTGCATCGAGTGCCAATTAGTGTGTATACTTAATAGTATGAATACGCCAAGCAACTATCTCATTCCAACAGTTATTGAAAAAACACACGAAGGTGAACGATCTTTCGACATTTACAGCCGCCTTCTTAATGAACGTATCATCTTCCTCGGCGAAGAGGTAAACGAGGGAACGGCAAACGTTGTGGTCGCCCAGCTCCTTCATCTTGCCTATGCAGATTCAAAAAAGGACATTAAGCTCTACATTAATAGCCCTGGTGGGACCGTTTATGACGGACTAGCTATCTATGATACGATTCAATACATTAGCCCAGACGTGCAGACTATTGGTATCGGCTTACAGGCAAGCATGGGCGCCTTTCTCCTCAGTAGTGGTACAAAAGGAAAGCGATTCGCGCTCCCTAATAGTCGCATAATGATCCACCAACCGAGCAGCGGAACTCAAGGTAAAGTGACTGATCAGGAGATATCGCTCCGCGAAAGCATCTACGTCAAACAGCAACTCAACGAAATACTTGCTAAAAACACCGGTCAAAAGCTTGCTAAGATCGAACAAGATATGGAACGAGACTTCTGGATGAGTAGCAAGGAAGCACTTGATTACGGTATTATCGACTCGATTATAACCAAAGCCTAGTCATATACATCGTTCCTCGCAGTACTATTGAATCATTGGTGCCATTTATCTATTGACTGTTGCCAGACTATAGGGCACAATGTGTACTAAGAAGTAGTGTATCTGCAGTTTTTTGGGCCTCGATGCGTTGGCAACGCATAGGGGTGGGGGCTGCAGCTGGGATCTTCGGCGCCGATTCTATTAATCACTAAAACAAAGTTATATTGCGAGGAGCATTACGTGACAGGAACCAAGCCTAACGCGGCGAAGCGTGTTTTCTTTACGAAAGACGATACTGCTTTACCACTACCAAACCTCATCGCTCACCAGAAAGATTCTTGGCGTGAATTCGTCGAGACTGGTTTGAGTGAGATTTTTGCAGAACTTAATCCTATTGAGGATTACACAGGTCAAAAACTTGAGCTTCGTTTCAAGGATTACGAGTTCAAGGAACCAAAGACAAGTGAGAAAGATGCTAAAGAAAATAACCTTACCTTTGAAGCTCCGCTTCAAGCTAATGTTGAGCTCACAAACAAAGTAACAGGTGAAGTAAAAGAGCAAGAGATCTACCTTGGTGCATACCCATGGATGACCGACCGCGGTACGTTCGTTATCAATGGTACTGAGCGTGTTGTAGTTTCTCAGCTTATCCGTAGTGCCGGTGTATTCTTTACTGCTGATAAGGCAGCCGGACGCAATTTCTACGGCGCAAAGCTCATTCCAGGCCGTGGTGCATGGCTTGAATTTGAAACAGCATCGAACGGCGCTATGTACGTAAAGATTGACCGTCGTCGTAAACTTCCTGTGACGACGCTCCTGCGCGCACTCGGCTACAATAAAACCAGCGAGATCAAGAGTCTTTTTGAAGACGTAGACACTGGTGATATTAAATACATCGACGCAACCCTTGAAAAAGACCCAGCACGTGGTGCTAATGAAGCATTGATCGAAGTATATCGTCGTCTTCGTCCAGGTGACCTTGCTACCGTCGACAACGCACGTAGCATGATTGAGCGTATGTTCTACGACTTCAAGCGCTTCGACTACAGCCGCGTCGGTCGTTACAAGATCAACCAACGTCTTGGTCTTGAAGTAGCAAATACTACTGAGAATCGCGTTTTCCAAATGAGCGATCTTGTTGCGATTATCAAAGAAGTTATTCGTCTTAACAATACGCAAGAAGCTGCAGATGACATCGACGCACTTTCTAACCGCCGCGTCAAACTCGTCGGTGAACTCGTTGCTCGTCAATTCCGCGTTGGTATGCTTCGCATGCAACGTAACGCAATGGACCGCATGAGTATGAGCGACATCGAGACTGTTACCCCAGGTCAGCTTATTAACGCACGTCCTGTTGTTGCTGCTGTTCGTGAATTCTTCGCAAGTTCACAGCTTTCACAACTTATGGATGAAGTTAACCCTCTTTCCGAGCTTTCTCACAAACGTCGTCTTAGCTCAATGGGTCCCGGTGGACTTTCTCGTGAGCGTGCTGGATTCGATGTTCGCGACGCGCACCCAACTCACTATGGACGTCTCTGTTCAGTAGAAACACCTGAAGGTGCGAACATTGGACTTGTACTTAACCTTGCAACCTACGCCCGAGTTAACGAATACGGCTTCATTGAGACTCCTTACCTTAAGGTGGTAAACGGTAAAGTGACTGATGAAGTTGTTTACCTAGATGCATCTCAAGAACTCACTGAAGTGATCGCTGATGCTGGCGCACAGCTTAACGATGACGGAACGTTCGTCGAAGAGCGTGTGAGTGCACGTAATAACCTTAATCCAGAGCAGGTTGACGTATCTGAAGTCACCTACATGGACGCAGCTCACAAGCAAATTCTTGGGTCTACTGCATCTCTCGTACCATTCATCGAGAAGAACCGCGTTGACCGTTCTCTTACTGGTTCAAACATGCAGAAGCAGGCTGTCCCGCTTCTTACTCCTCAGGCCGCAACTGTTGGTACCGGCATCGAAGCAGAGCTCGCTCGTAACACGAGCCAATTAATCGTTGCTGAAGCTGCTGGTGAAGTTGTTCGTGCTGATGGTGACGAAGTCCACGTTAAATACGCGGATGGTACAAAGATCTATGAACTTGTTCACTTCGCTAAATCAAACGATGACCGCTCTATTAACCAGAAGACTCGTGTGCTTCGTGGTCAAAAAGTATCTAAGGGTGATGTACTCATTGAAGGTGCTTCAATCGCTGATGGTGAGTTAGCGCTTGGACGTGACCTTACTGTCGCCTTCATGCCTTGGGGTGGCTACAACATGGACGATGCGATCGTTCTTTCTGACCGCATCGTTAAAGAAGACGCGCTAACAAGCATCAACATCAAGGACTACACTGTTGAGGTCCGTGAAACAAAGCTTGGCCCTGAAATCGTGACTCGCGATATTCCAAATGTGAGCGAAGAATCACTTCGTCACCTCGACGAAAGCGGTATTGTACAAGTTGGTTCTGAGGTTAAGGCTGGCGATGTTCTTGTCGGTAAGATTACCCCTAAGGGTGAGCAGGAGCTCAGCAGCGAAGAGCGACTTCTTCGTGCCATCTTTGGCGAAAAAGCGAAGGATGTACGTGATACTTCACAGCGAATGAACAATGCTGGTGGTGGTAAGGTCGTTGGCGTTAAGATCTTCTCTCGTGAGAACGGTCATGAGCTCAAGGCTGGTGTTCTTATGCAAATCCAGATCTTCGTAGCGCAGCTTCGTAAGATCTCTGTTGGTGACAAGCTTGCTGGTCGCCATGGTAACAAGGGTGTGGTTGCACGTATTCTTCCAGTAGAAGATATGCCATTCATGGAAGACGGTTCTCCAGTCGATGTTGTCCTCAATCCACTTGGTGTGCCAAGTCGTATGAACATTGGCCAGCTCTTTGAGACTCACCTCGGTATGGCAGCACGCGCCCTTGGATACAAGGTAGCAACTCCTCCATTTAACGGTGTGAGCGATAAAACGATTAGCGATGAACTTGAAAAGGCCGGTTACGCTCGTGATGGTAAATCACAACTATTCGATGGCCGTACTGGTGAACCATTCGAAGAGCGCACAACTGTTGGTGTCATGCACATCATTAAACTGCACCACATGGTAAGCGACAAGATCCATGCTCGATCAACTGGACCTTACACAATGGTTACTCAGCAACCACTTGGTGGTAAAGCGCAGAACGGTGGTCAGCGATTCGGTGAAATGGAGGTATGGGCACTTGAAGCATATGGTGCTGCAACAACTCTCCAGGAAATGCTCACCATTAAATCAGATGACGTCTATGGTCGTGCAAAAGCATACGAATCGATTATCAAAGATGAGCTCATTGTTGGGCCTAAGCTTCCTGAGTCATTCAACGTGCTCGTAAAAGAACTCCAAGGCCTTGGTCTTCGTGTCGATCTTCTTGATGAGAGTGAAGACGCAGTTGTCGATGCAGAGCAGGTGATTGCAAATGCAGGTCCATCTGATAAGACTATCTCGGCAAGCGTCCTTGGTACCGATGACGACGAAGAGGTAGAGACCGTTCTTGATGAAGCTGATGAACTAGGTGAGATTGAAGAAGACGGTATGTCTATTCAAGATATTGATGAAATTGAAGAAAGGAATGAGGCGTAAGATGTCACGAGTTATGGCAAACAACGGAATTGCTGACTTCGACGCAGTTCGTCTTGCAGTTGCAAGTGCTGATGACATCCTAAAGTGGAGTCATGGTGAAGTTACAAAGCCTGAGACAATTAACTACCGTACTCAGAAACCTGAGCGCGACGGTCTATTCTGTGAAAGGATCTTCGGACCAGTAAAAGATGTCAACATCCACGACAGCAAGCTAAAGGGTGTACGTTCGCGCGAAGCTGCGGTCGACAAGAATGGCGACATCGTTACAAAATCAATCGTACGCCGTGAACGCATGGGCCACATCCAACTTGCGGCACCTGTTGCTCACATCTGGTTTATGCGTGGTACACCAAGTGCCATGTCACTACTCCTAGGCATTACAGTCCGTAACCTCGAACGCATTGCTTACTTTGCAACCTACGTTATTCTAAAGGTAGACGAAGCAAAGCGCGATCAGTATTCAGCAGATCTTGAAGCTGAAACTGAAGCAGGGCGAGCCGCAATTAAGATTCGTTACGAGCGTGAAGCTGGTGCTGATGGTGCTGATATTAAAGCACTTGCTCAGCAGCAGTCACGTGAAGTTGAAGAACTGAACGAAAGTTACACCGTAAAGAAAGCGCAGCTTGATAGCCTTGTCAAGAGCTCACTTCTTAACGAAGCTGATTACCGCAACCTTCCTGAAGAATACGAAGACCTCATTGAAGTAAGCATGGGCGGTCCTGCCCTCAAAGCGCTTCTCGACGAAATCGATCTTCCTACACTCATTAACGAACTAACAGAAGAAGTTAATGGTGCTAAGGGGCAGCGTGAGAAGAAGCTTCTTAAGCGTCTTAAGGTACTTGAAGGTATGCAAGCAGCTGGCATTAAGCCAGAGAGCCTCTGTCTTACTGTTCTTCCTGTTATTCCACCAGACCTACGCCCTATGGTGCAACTTACCGGTGGTCGTTTTGCGACTTCAGACCTTAACGACCTCTATCGTCGTGTTATTAACCGTAACAACCGCCTTAAGAAACTTCTCGACCTTAACGCTCCTGAAGTGATCCGCCGTAACGAAATGCGTATGCTTCAAGAGGCTGTTGATGCACTTATTGACAACAGTGCAGCTCGTGGTGGGCGTGCAGTAAACGCAACAGGAGGACGACGCCGTCTTAAGTCAATTAGCGACATGCTTAAGGGTAAACAAGGTCGATTCCGTCAGAACCTTCTCGGTAAACGTGTTGACTACTCTGGACGTTCTGTTATCGTCGTTGGTCCTAAGCTTAAGATTCACCAATGTGGTCTTCCAAAGCAAATGGCACTCGAGCTCTTTAAGCCATTCGTTATCAGTTGGTTAATCCGTGGTGAGCATGCTCACAACATCCGCTCAGCAACTCGTCTTATTGAGGCTGGTGACGCACTCGTATGGGACGCACTTGATGCTGTGATTGAAGGCAAGTACGTTCTTTTGAACCGTGCTCCATCTCTTCACCGTCTTTCAATTCAGGCATTCCAGCCTAAGCTTGTAGAAGGTAAGGCAATTCAGCTTCACCCACTTGTCGCAAACGGATTCAACGCCGACTACGACGGTGACCAGATGGCTGTTCACTTGCCCCTTTCTAAAGAAGCCCAAGAAGAAGCACGCACTCTTATGTCTGCGACAAACAACTTGTTGAAGCCAGCGGATGGTGCTCCGGTCCTTAATATCGGTCAGGACGTTGTTCTTGGTAACTACTACCTCACGTACGAAAAACCAAGTGCTCAGACCGGCAAAACTAAGGCTTATAGCTCAGTCTACGAAGCTGAAATGGCATACGACCAAGGTGTATTACAGCTCCAAACACCTATTCGTGTCTTCGCTAAAGGCGAAGTCCGCGATACGACACTGGGACGCGTCTTCTTTAACGAGATTCTTCCAGCCGATTTCGCCTACGACAACTCAATTCAGACCAAGAAACAGCTAAAGAAAGTTCTTGCAAAGATCTTCAACAAGTACAACGCAGAAGTTACTGCTCAGACCGCTGACCGCATGAAAGGCCTTGCCTTCCGTTTTGCAACCATTGCTGCGGTGTCAACTGGTAAAGATGACTACATTGAGTTCGATGAAATCGCTGACTTTACTGCTGAAGGTGACGCTAAGACAACACTGATCTCTGAACAATTTGACCAGGGTCTTATCACTGAGGAGGAGCGTTATAACCTCACAATTAACAACTGGCGTGGTATTAATGCAAAGGTAACAGAGTTCCTCCAAGACCAGCTTAAGGACATGGACACCAGTATTAGTGTCATGGTTAACTCTGGTGCTCGTGGTGATATCTCAAACGTGAAACTCGCTAGTGCCATGGTTGGTATGATGGTGGACGCCGCTAACCGTGAGATCGAGCTCCCAATCCGTAGCAGCTACAAGAAGGGCCTTAGCTCACTTGAATCATTCGTTGCGACTCGTGGTGCACGTAAGGGTCTTATCGATACCGCTCTTAAGACAGCCGACTCAGGATACCTGACTCGTCGTCTTGTTGATGTGTCTCAAGACGTCTTCACTGTCGAGGACGAATCGGGTGATGACGAAGGATTTGCTATCCGTCGCGTAGAATCTGAGCTGACTATGATCGACTTTGGCAACCGTCTCTTCGGACGTTTCACTGCTGAAGAAGTTCCAGGTCACATTGCGAAGGATCAGCTTATTACTCGCGAGATCGCAGACGGTATCCAAAACGATCCTACCGTAGAAGAAGTAAAAATTCAGTCTGTTCTTTCAACAAAGAACCTTCGTGGTATTCCACAGAAGAGCTACGGTATCGATATGGCAACAGGTCGTCTCGTCGCGAACGCACAACCTGTTGGTGTTATTGCAGCACAGTCAGTCGGTGAGCCTGGTACGCAGTTGACACTTCGTACTTTCCACGCCGGTGGTGTCGCTGGTGGTGACATTACCCAGGGTCTTCCTCGTGTAGAAGAGCTCTTCGAGGCTCGCACACCGAAAGGTCAGGCATTCATTACTGAAGTCGCTGGACTTGTCGATGTGTGGGAAGATGGTAAGAAATACGTTGTCCAGGTGACTCCTTCTGCTGGTCACGTCGAGCGAATCCCACTAGATGGTCGTACCGTTACCGTTAAAAGTGGCAGCAACGTCAAGGTTGGAGATGTTCTTGCAACCGGCGAAAGCGAATCAAAGCCACTTGTTGCTCCATTTGACGGTGTTGTTGAAGTAGCCGAAGACACGCTTGTCCTTGCCGCTAACGCAAGCGCTCCAGTTCGTTACGAAATTCCTGGTAGCACGCAGCTTGTTGTTCGCGCGGGTGACAACGTTGAAGCAGGTGACCGCCTTACTATCGGTTCGCTTAACCTTCACGATCTTATGCGTCTTCAGGGTACAGAAGCAACACAGCGTTACATCATTAACGAAGTCCTTCGCATCTATGCTGCACAGGGTCAAGACGTTGCCGACAAGCACCTCGAGATCATTGTGCGCCAGATGTTTAGTCGCGTACAGATCGAAGAACCAGGTGATAGCGCATTTGTTACTGGTGACATCGTCTCTAAAGCCGCTGTCGTCGATGCAAACGCATTACTCGCTAAAGAAGGTAAAGAGCTTGTTGGTTATACTCAGTTGCTCCTTGGTATCACTAAGGTGTCAATTTGGAGTGACAGCTGGCTATCTGCTGCATCGTTCCAGGATACAACTCGTGTCCTCATTAACGCTGCAACAAGTGGACGCGCCGACCGGCTTCATGGTCTTAAGGAAAACGTTATTATCGGACGCAAGATTCCTGTTGGAACCGGTGCTCGAGTAGACACTCCCGAAGAAGATCTTGAAGGTGAGATCGCAGAAGACGTTGAACTAGCTGCTTAAGTAGCCGCCAACAGATCACGTCGATCAAAATACCCACTCACATGAGTGGGTATTTTTGTACTTTAAATATTAAGTAAACATTAAAAATTAATTGACAAAGAACCCTTTCGAGAGTATAGTTACAAAAACCGACGTACTGTAACAAGACAGCACGCTGGCCCACGAGTTGGAGTAATGCTATGGCACGCATGGTGTATGCAATCAGTCCCAACGGAAAGCTCATCGGAAAGGTCGACAGGCGTACCGACGAGGAACGTCTCGACGCCGCCGAGAAGATCGAGAAGCTCATGGTGAAGCTGGGCGCCGCAGATCCGCAGATGTGCGCTGCAGCGCGCGACGGCTTCGCCCAGTTGCCGACCGAGTACGTCTCAGTACTAGTGGTGGCCGCGGCGAGGTCCTTCGACCTCTTCCTGGCCGTCTCCTGCGGGGGATGGGAAGAAGCATCGAGCCTGCTCGGTCAGATGGCCATCCACGCCGGGCGTGGTGAACCGGCCGACGCCTACCGGCATATCGCCGTCATCCTGCGCATCATCGAGTCGAATCACCTCGAAGACCTCGCGCGCGAACAAGTGCGCAGTGAGCGAGTGACGAGCATGATTGGTGCAGCAGCGTAGCACCTCCTCGTGAGCTCCGGCTTGGGCGGTTTGGGAGACGACGATGTCTCCCAAACCGCCCTCCGGCTCACACAAACGAGCATGCGACCGCAGCCGTTTTGGCTGTTTTTGTTTGTCCCGAATGGACACAATACCGTTAGCTACTTGAATTACCATCTCATATCTGTTAATCTAAGTGATGAGTTTCCTCTTTTTGGATCGTTTTATGGAATGAGTGAATGTGTACCCATAAAATGAACGCCAGAAGGAATGACATAGTAAGGCAATGCTGATGCCAAACTATACAAAAAGGATCCTTTCTGATCCAACGACAAGAATAATAGGAGTTTTCATGCCAACAATTAATCAATTGGTACGCAAGCCACGCAAGACTGCGATTAAGAAATCAAAGTCTCCTGCACTTGGACGCATCCACAACGCCCTCAAAACGCGTTACTACGACCAAGACGCTCCACTGAAGCGTGGTGTATGTATTAAGGTAACAACAAAGACACCGAAGAAACCTAACTCTGCGCTTCGTAAAGTTGCACGTGTTCGCCTTACTAACGGACAAGAAGTTTGGGCATATATCGGTGGTGAAGGCCATAACCTACAGGAGCACGCTGTTGTTCTTGTAAGGGGTGGACGCGTTCCAGACCTTCCAGGTGTGCGCTACCACATCGTTCGTGGCGCACTTGACCTTCAAGGAGTTGCGAAACGTAAGCAGGGCCGTTCTAAGTACGGTGCTAAGAAGGAGGACAAGTAATGCCTCGTAAAGTAACTAAGAAACTACAGCGTGAACTTCGCCCTGACCGTAAATACCAAAGTGTTCAGGTACAACGCCTCATTAACAAGTCTATGCTTAACGGTAAGAAACTTGTCGCTGAACGTGCCGTTTATACCGCTCTTGAACAAGCTGCTAAGAAACTAGATAGCGAAGATCCACTTGCAGTATTTGAAAAAGCACTCCGAAACGTTGCTCCAAACTTTGAAGTAAAGTCTCGCCGTGTTGGTGGTGCTAACTACCAAATTCCATTCCCAGTTGCTGGGCACCGCCAAATGCACTACGCATTTAGTTGGTTAGTACAGGCTGCTCGCAACCGTACAGGTATGCCTTACGCACAACGCCTAACACTTGAAATTGTTGATGCCTACAACGAAGCAGGCGCAGCATACAAGAAGAAGGAAGATACACACAAGATGGCAGAAGCAAACCGAGCATTCGCTCACTTTGCCCGCGGCTAGTTCGTATCACTTATATAAAAAGCCTCCAGTACTGGAGGCTTTTTATATAAACAAAGATAGTAGGCGAGAAACAATGCATACCTATTCTACTTATTAATAAAACGCATCTCATCTATGTCTCCCCGTTCTTTAACAATGCGTTGCACATCCAAGTGGTAAAAATCCTTACTATTCGCCACTTCGTACACGAGCCCGAGAGATCGACCGTTATCACTATGCAGTATTTGTGAGACGCGGGAGGCGAGCTGTGGGGTAATGCCGGTTAATTCCTCTAGGATACGAACGAGTGCATATTCAGGAGATTCACCTTTTAAAACGAGACCGCCAGGTAATTGCCAATCGACAGAGTTGCTCGATTGCACCATGAGGGTCCGTTTATTCTTCGTAATGAGTCCATTTACAGACACAAGTCGATACGACCCAAACTGAGACTGCTTGCGTGTCCTATTGGCCCACAGTTCAAAAAAGAGCGTGCCATAAGGAAGAGCACTGACGAGGAAACCAATCAGTGCTTTTAATCGTGTCCATCCAAGACTGCTATAGGTAGCGGCAAGCACTCCGATATAGCCAATGAATAACATGCCATGAATAGACCCCCCGATAGCCAGCATAAAGGCGAAGCCGGGTAGGTGGTAATACGGGGCGACGATACCATAGATGAGCAACGTCCATCCAACTACTTCACTAAGCGCGCTATATTTAAAGAGCCACCAAGCATCTGATTCAACAAACAGTTTCTTTGTATCGACAGTCAGAAGAAAAGTAAGAATGGTCTTATAAAAGCGTTTCATATATCTCAAGTATAGCAAGGTTCATGTATGAAACAGCCCTCGTCCATAAAGTGTGGACGAGGGCAGACACCTCAAAACGATGGACGTACTAGATGGCGACCGCATCGAAGATCTGGCCCAAGGTGGCCAGATGCTCGGGCATGATCCCACCGATGACGGGCCGAGGTGGCATGGTTTCGAGCCACCCTTCAGTAAAAAGTACACGCCCGTCTGGCAGGCGGATGAAACCGTGTTGGGCGGAGTAGGCCTCGTCCGAGACCTCGTAGTGTCCACCGTCGTACCCAAACCGACACATCATCGTGCAACTCCTTAGCAGTCCTACGAAACGAGGGTTCGTTTGCCATATTATAATGACATAATCATGTTCATAATGCATCTTTCGATTAATTGTCTCCAACCTCAACCTTCGATTATTCAAAGACTAAGGTCGAAGCATCCTTACGTAGATGCCTTGAGTGCTCGTAAGCACAACGGGTCCCGAGAGAACCGAGTGAACTAGTGTTCTTTGGTGATATCGACCAGGACGTTGAGGATGGGCTCCAGAAGCCTAAGGTTGGTTCCGGCCCGCTCGACATCCTGCACGCTGATCGACTGTCCGAAGACGCCGACTAGTGCCATAGTGTGCAGACAAACAGAGAAGATCTCCAGCTGCTCCATGGTCTCCACCGTGGCAAACAGGTCGAGCAGGAGCTCGGCGGCCTCCTCCCCAGAAACTCGAGAGGTTCGAGTGACTCGGGTGGCAGCGCGGGCACGTCCTTCAGCCCAACCCTGCTTGATGGCGTCCGCGATATATCCCATGATGCTATCTCGCTTTCACATCGGTACTCCACGTCACACGGATTTGTGGCGTGGGGCTCTAAGGTGAAATAGGGAATAGGTGCACGTACCGCTCGATAGATAATTTTATTATAACACATATGCTTTTAAATAGCAATCTAGCCAACGCACAGCAAAGGAGTAGAATAAGAAGAGTATGCAAAATACCTATATCCCTGGCGTATGCAATATTGGACCAAAAGAACGACGTATGCGTCGCTACGCTGGGTATGCAGGTCTGATCGTAACCATCTTTTTACTTACTGCAGAATATATCTATGGAAAATCACTACTTGTAAGTGTCGGCATCTTTCTTGCTGCATCCGGTGGTGCAGTTGGCTTTCTCCAAGACCAACTTCATTTCTGTGCACGATTTGGCCTTAGTGGGCTTTTTAACTTCAGCGATGATTTACGAAAGCAAGAAGGGGTAGAGAAGACAGAGTATCGACGAAAGGATCAACAAAAGGCTCTCATGATCATTTTCTATTCTGTCTTAATTGGTGCTGTCGTTACTCTTGCGAGTTACATTCTATCAAAAGCGTAGATTCTATTCACCTCAAGCTTCAATTATTTAAAGACTGAGGCGAACAGCTATCCTTCACGTAGATAGCCATGAGTACCCTATAGGTACAACGGTACACTCAGTGCGATCAGAGGTTCAACCCTCTACCGGCAATCTGTCTCAGGGTCGAGACGATAGAAAACAGAACAGTAGGATCACGTCTGGCTTGTTCCACCTGACGAACCGTGATCAACGATCCGAAGTTTCCTCGTTTCGTCATTCCCCTCAGACGGTCGTAAAAGGCATTCAGCTCTTCAGAGCTCTCCAGCCGACTCAGCAAATCAAGCAAGACACTGGCGTTAGCCTGGCCTTGAGGCACCTGAATGACTTGCCCCAACGACTGACTACGTCGCTCATAGTAACCCTTCTGAAGGTAAGGTGACCGGAGAAACACAATCAGTCCGCAGGTGGCTGCAGTCGCGCCGACAGCAGTAATAACCTTAGCGACACCCATAGTAATCTCTTTTCGCATCGGTGCTCCACGTCACACGAATTTGTGGCGTGGGGCTCCAAGGTCAAATTTGGCACTTTGGATAAACATACATTCCGAACGAACTTCTCGGTGTGGGAGACGACGTCTCGCCGTCTCCCACACCTCAGTGACTAGGACCTACAGGTTCGCCGGCTGGACACTTCTGATATCTTCACCGGTAATAATAAGCCAAGCGACCAGACCACTCCTGAAGAAGGCGTGGTCGGTTGTTCGCGCGATCTTCTTGCCGCCAGGCGCGTCGGGGACGACCACCTCTGCACGATAGGTCATCATGAGCGTCTGGCCCGCGACAAGCATCCTGTCGTGGATCACGCGACCCTCCATCCTGGCCATCGCCTGGTGGATGTCGAGCACTTCCACCCAGAACTCGTCGAAGGTGAGCTGCCTGTCACCGGTCGAGGGCAGAGTCGCCCAGAAGTTGGCGGTCGTGAGTCGCCTGGCAGCGACCTTGTCTTCGTTGTGAAGCGCATCCAGGAGCGCCTTGTAGGTACGCCTCCGGGAAAAGCGGAGTAACATCTCGTCCTCGATCCCTGTTCGCCACTGACATGTCGATTGACACTGATGATATACTATAGAATAAATAGTAAAAATAAGCAATCGCATCATACGTTAGGAGATAGTGTCTTCAAAAGTCTCACGTGACCTCTAGCCCTAAGGTGACAGGTATGGTACAATTGTAGGGAATCAAAGCGCTATTTTTCTATGGAAAAAAACTGCGAAAAAGCGTTACTGCAAATTAGTTAAGTTAAATCGTAAGAGGATAAGAGCATCATGGCAGAAAAAAATGTCCCACTAAAGGACTTCCGTAATATTGGTATTATCGCCCATATTGACGCGGGTAAAACAACGACAACAGAAGGTATCCTTTACCGTACCGGAATCAACCACAAGATTGGTGAAGTGCGTGGTGCAGATGGCGACAGTGCAACTACTGACTGGATGGCTCAGGAAAAAGAACGTGGAATTACTATTACTTCTGCTGCCGTGACTGCATTCTGGAAGGGTCACAAGATCAACATCATCGACACGCCAGGACACATCGACTTTACTGCCGAAGTGGAGCGTTCTCTTCGTGTTCTTGATGGTGCTGTTACCGTCTTTGACGGTAAAATGGGCGTAGAAGCTCAGACTGAGACCGTATGGCGACAGGCTAACAAGTACGGCGTGCCTCGTATTTGTTTCATCAACAAAATCAACCAGACAGGTGGCGACTTCTACAAGTCTCTTGATACTATCCACGCCCGTCTTTCTAAACACGCACTTCCTATTCACCTTCCTATTGGCTTCGAAAAAGAAATCAATGGCGTTGTTGACCTTGTCGACATGAAGGCATATACATACAGTGATTACACTGATAAAGCGCTTGTTCCTGGTGATATTCCAGCAGACATGCTTGAAAAAGCAAAGAACGCTCGTAGCCTTCTGGTTGAAGCAGCCGTTGAGGCCGAAGATGAGCTCTTCGAACGATTCCTCGAAAAGGGTGAAGAGTCAATTACAGAAGAAGAACTGAAGCGCGCACTTCGCAAGCGAGTACTCGCTGGTGACTTCTTCCTTGTTACTGGTGGCGACGGTCGTGGTGTAATCGTAGAGAAGGTTCTTGACCTTGTTGCTGATTACCTCCCATCCCCACTTGACGTTGAGGGTATCTGGGGTCAAAACCCTAAGACTGGTGACGAAATCATGCGTAAACCAGACGAAAAAGAGCCTATGGCCGGTCTTGCATTCAAGATCGCAACTGACCCATTCGTTGGTAAGCTTATCTTTGTTCGTGTCTACAGTGGTCGACTTACTGCCGGTTCATATGTTCTTAACACAACTACTGGCAATAAAGAGCGTGTTGGCCGTATTGTTCGTATGCACGCAGACAAGCGTGAAGAGATTGATTCAATCGGTGCTGGTGACATCGCCGCAGTGGTTGGACTTAAAGATACATTCACCGGTGCTACTATCTGTGATGTTGCAAACCCAATTACCCTAGAGAGCATTACATTCCCAGAACCTCCAGTCTCTATTGCTGTTGAGCCTAAGACAAAATCAGACCAAGAGAAAATGGGTATTGCCTTGCAACGTCTTGCTGAAGAAGATCCTACATTCCGTGTGCACACTGACGAAGAGACCGGCCAGACAATTATGTCAGGAATGGGTGAGCTTCACCTCGATATTCTTATCGACCGTATGAAACGTGAATTTAACGTAGAAGCTAACATTGGTGAACCTCAGGTTGCCTTCCGCGAATCGATCAAGGGCACCTCTGCAGTACAAGGTAAGCACGCGAAGCAATCTGGTGGACGCGGTCAATATGGTGACGTTTGGGTTCGTTTCGAGCCGAACGAAACAGGCAAGGGCTTCGAGTTCTTCGACGAAATCAAGGGTGGTGTTGTCCCACAGGAATACCGCAAGCCAGTTGAACAAGGTATCCGCGAAACACTCGACGGCGGTGTTATCGCTGGTTACCCAGTAGTTGATGTAAAGGCAACCCTTTACGATGGTAGCTACCACGATGTTGACTCAAGTGAACTTGCCTTTAAGCTTGCAGGTAGCCTCGCAACTCGTGAAGGTATCAAGCAAGCTAAGCCTATCCTTCTCGAGCCAGTCATGAAGGTTGAAGTAACAACTCCTGAAGAGTTTATGGGTGACGTTATCGGAGACCTCAACTCCCGCCGTGGCCGTATTGAAGCCATGGAAGACCTTCAGGGTGGCGCTAAGCTTATCCGTGCTATCGTCCCTCTTGCAAATATGTTTGGATACACAAATGACCTCCGCTCAATGAGCCAGGGTCGTGCTGCAAGCACAATGGAACTTGCACAATACGAGGAAGTACCACCAAACGTAGCACAGGAGATTATCGAAAAACGCTCAAGCAAGTGATCAGATCTTGTATAAAAATAACACCGTCGATATGACGGTGTTATTTTTATTAGTCAAGGTAGTAAAAGAAGCGTGTCCATATTGGGTACAACTACACAAAATAAAACATCCCCCGACTGTCAGCGTAGCGCCGACAGTCGGGGGTATCCGTTAAGGCACGGATGAGCCTACCTGCGGCGAGGTCTAGAAGTCGCCGAAGAGGTCCTCGATGATCTCGACCTCCGCCGCCATCACGAGGGCGTCGCCGAAGCCGCCACCACCGAGCATCTCGCCGGCCACCACCTCGCCCATGTTGTCGTTGAGGATGCCCTCGACGACGAGCATGTCGGCGACCGGGTTGCTGCAGCAGCGCTGTCCGTAGCGGACGTTGCCGCGGCAGGTGGGGCACTGGTGGTAGTGCGTACTCGCGCTCGGGCGCGGGCCATAACCGTACATTACTCTTCCTCCGGAAGGGTCGTTGGGCTGTAGCACTTACAATTATATAATTTATGAGAAAAAATGCAATATCCTTTTATAAAAAGCAAAAGCCCCACTGACCGTGGGGCTCTGCCGGCTCTTCTTACGAAACCGGGGCATCAGATAACTGACGACTTAGTTGCTAGCGGGTTCTAGCCTGACCCTTGAGGCCTCGATAGGCGGCAGCGACGCCCTGTCCGAACCCTCCTCGAAGCGCAGGCGTTGGGTATGCTCTACTCTTGATGTGTTCCATCGCGAGATTGACCAACCTACCTGCATCCTCACCAGGATACTGAAGACTCGTCATCTCCAGTGCCTCCAGGTACCACATGACACCGGCTCGCTGGTCGCTAGAGAGTTCCGTCATTCTACTCGGATCTCCCGCTTTGCGAACCAGTTCGAGTAGTTCAGTACCTTTCACTGCTACCACCTCCATATAACCGAAGCGTGGCGCTCATTATAGAAACTATTCACCCTTATGTAAAGCACAAGAACTGATCAAAATAAACTAGTTCCCATATACTTCCCACCGATGACGAAACAGTTTACAGATCTTTATTTCCCCTGTATAATTAAGCTCATACGCCGTGGGGTCTCTTGCAGACTGCGCGCGAATATAATTAACAGGAGAACCAAATGGCAGATTTCGATCGCACAAAGCCTCACGTTAACGTTGGTACTATGGGCCACGTTGACCACGGTAAAACTACACTAACTGCAGCAATTACAGCTGTCCTTGCTAAGCGTCTTCCTAGTGCTGTTAACAAGAAAGTTGACTATGCACAGATCGACAACGCGCCAGAAGAGCGCGCACGTGGTATTACCATTGCATCTTCACACCAGGAATACGAATCAGCTAAGCGTCACTACGCTCACGTTGACATGCCTGGACACGCTGACTATGTTAAGAACATGATCACAGGTGCCGCACAAATCGACGGTGCTATCCTTGTGGTTGCCGCAAACGACGGTCCTCTTCCACAAACTCGCGAGCACGTCCTTCTTGCACACCAGGTTAACGTGCCTAAGATTGTTGTCTTCCTTAACAAGATGGACCTTGCAGATCCTGAACTTGTTGAACTTGTTGAAATGGATGTTCGTGAACTTCTTACTAAGAACGGTTACGATGGCGACAACGCTCCAATCATCAAGGGTTCGGCTACTAAGGCTCTTGAAGGTGACGAAGCAAGCGAAGACGCTATTATGGAGCTCGTTGACGCACTTGACAACTACATCGAAGAGCCAGTTCGTGACCTAGACAAGCCATTCCTTATGCCTATTGAGGACGTCTTCTCAATCAAGGGACGTGGTACAGTTGCTACTGGTCGTATCGAACAGGGTGTTATCAAGATCAACGACCCAGTTGAAATTGTTGGTATCAAGCCTTCACAGAACTCAGTTGTAACTGGTATCGAAGCATTCAAGAAGAACCTCAACCAAGGTCAAGCTGGTGACAACGCCGGTCTTCTCCTTCGTGGTATTGAGCGCGACCAAGTTGAACGCGGCCAGGTCCTTGCTAAGCCAGGTTCAATTACTCCACACACAGAGTTTGAAGCTGAAGTATACATCCTTAAGAAAGAAGAAGGTGGTCGTCACACACCATTCAGCAAGGGTTACAAACCACAGTTCTACTTCCGTACAACTGACGTAACTGGTGAAGTTGAACTTCCAGCTGACAAAGAAATGGTTATGCCTGGTGACACACTTACATTCAAGGTAACACTTCTTGCTCCAATCGCTATGGAACAGGGTCTAAACTTCGCTATCCGCGAAGGTGGACGTACTGTTGGTGCTGGTGTTGTTACTAAGATTACTAAGTAATCAGTACCTCACTTACTACAAAAAACACCCCGTTAAGTCGGGGTGTTTTTTGTAGTAAAGTAGATAACAGAAGAAAGCACTAAACATATATGCATCACTACAGAAGTACCAGAAAAAGATATACAAAACACAATGTAAACGACACCCAAGCAGAAGGCTGCACATTCTGCAAAGAAATAGGTAGTCCACAGAGTATTGAAGAGACAAAGACAATGTTCGTCATTCCTAATCGTATCTCTTACGACCTGTTCGAAGGGTTACCCGTACTAGATCACAAGATGGTCATCCCGAAACGCCATATTGAGTCCATAGACGATTTCACGAAACAGGAAAAACTCGACTTCATAAAGATAGTCGGTGCGCATGAGAAGGAAGGGTACAGCGTCTACGCTCGTGGATCAGATAACGTCAATCGATCCGTAAGACACCAACACACCCATCTCATTCATCTAGGAAGTAAAAAACCTAATCTCGTTCTTCATATCCGTAAACCCCATATCCTTTTACATATATAAGCGATTCCACGAAAACGTACCACCCTGCTTAGCCGTATCCTACAAAGCGTCCCGAACATTCTATAAAAAATCACAGGTTGGTGCATCGCCCGCCGCTCGTTGAAGCGGCGGGCGATTGTTCAGAAGGTTTGAAATGGCGTGGCGTAGGGCCCCATGATGAACGTAAGCTCCTCGCCACTGCCAGACGATCCGTTCTTGATGAGCCGCAGGTATAGGGCTGTACCCTTCACACGTCCGCGATCGGGACGGTTGTCAGCCTCCAGCCGAACGCGTCCATGGCTTTTCTGCGCGACCGCAGGTCCAAAGCGCTTCACAAAAGCATCCGCACCGTCGCGCTCCATAGACCAGAAGTACTCGTAGTCCTCCTGGTCGGCAAAGTCTCCGTCCCAAGTCGTTCCAAGTTGGATACTGGGAACAGCGAATTCTGCAAGAGCATCAACGATCTGCCCTTCGTATCTGGGCATGCCTACCTCCTGGTAGTAAATCAGCTATCTGAACTTAAATACTATATACTAACAATTACTTCTTACCAAGTAAGGCTAGCTCTTTTTAGAGTAGTATTTAAATCATATTGTTAAAACGTCTATTCTATTGTAATGTAGTTCTACATATGGAGAGATTAGCTCAAACTCTTGAAATATCGAAAGACACCTTCTCTTTTGATAGATTAGAACATCAAGCGGACGAGGTTCTCGATGCCATCATCGTCCATCCCGAAGATGGCGAAACTCTCGTATGGGCAAGTGCTGATGAACGATATCGCTATGCCTTTTTTGGTCGAGATAGTATACGAATGGCGAGCGATCTTCTAACGCTTGACGATGACGCAGCGACAAACACCGCTTTAGAGATTATGGAGTCGGTGGTAAAGCTTCAATATCTTAAAGAAGAACAACCCCAATGGTGGCGTCATCCTATTCGTTATAGACGGTTTAAGACTACCGTGGAGGCTTCTGAGGCTGAAGATGGTCGGTTTGCACATGAGCACCGAGCGCGCATGTTCGGAAGGGGAGTTGTTGCAGATGAAGTATCACTTGCAATTATGCATCGACTTGCATCAGCACGAGGTGGTGACGACAATTCTATGACCGACTACGGTACCGTTGATGCGCAGGGGCTTCTCCTGTCTGCTTATAATGCCGCCTTTAACTGGGATTGGAGTAAAAAGGGAGACGAGCGCCGGGGGCGTACGCAAGGGTTACTAAAACACAGAAGTGGTAGAAAACGGACACTACTAGAAGGTGCGCGTGCTGCTAGAGAGTGGATCTTACGGCGCGTTCAAGAGTCGGACAACGGTCTTATTGAGACGATTCGTACCGACGAACGAAGACGTATCGAATCATGGAAGGATTCATTGACGTCACACCTGCATCTTGACGGTAGTCTTCCTAACGGCAATGTCGCATCTATAGAGGATCAAGGAGGTGCCTACAGCGGACTTCGAACGTATCTTGATGATACTGACGAGACGTGGCAAGAAAACTTGAAGCATAGTGACAGCATGCTTTATAAGATAGTTGGAAGATTTTGGATGCCAGAGAAGAACTACTTTGCAGTTGGACTCGATAAAGATGAGGCGGGTAAGCCACGACAGATACAAACGATTACTGCCAATGCCGGAATGCTTCTAGAACATGACGTTTTTAATAGCGAAAACGATTACCTGTGGCCATATCTGGAAGGTATCGTACGAACACTTTTTTCAGATGGCATGCTTTGTGACGGAGGAATACGAAGTAGGTCCATTGAACACAAGGATCTCATCCCTTTCGCTGACCTTCATGGCAGTCTTGTCACTTGGCCCATGGAAACGCACGCTATAGCTAAGGGACTTTATAAGCAAGGATTTCATCGACTTGCGGCTGAACTATGGACACGTATGCTTGCCTCGTTGGAGGTGAGCGGCCATATGCAGGAGTTCAATTACTTTGATGCCGAGGGTTGTCAATTGTTACCACATCAAGAGCATGACATTCAAGGGAGACTTACGACACTACGCGCTGAAACATACCCACAAAAAGATCAAGGTTGGACAGCTAGTGCTGTAAAGAGTGCTGCTGCCTATTTAAAAAGAATGCAAGAATCAGATGACATCGGCATGCGAATCATCCCCGAGGAGCGCACAGAGGGACATTACGAGCGCTATTTTGGAGATACAACAAATGGATGGGTTGTAGCTATAGAAAACGACATCTTAAGGGGAATGACCCAGTATAGGCATCACCCCGAAAAAGTCGTAGAAACAATTCGTACAAAGGCGAAACCGTATAGGATTGAAAAAGTCACCGTCAATTCACTCTTTGAGGTTATCCTATAGCTCCTTCATGGAGAGTACCTGAAATGTAATACGGAGCACCCTCGTCAGTCGACTTGTGTTATTGTCTAGTATTTAGTATAGTAACTGACGTATATTAATAGTTACGCACGAGAACTTGTCGGGTAATCACTCCTGCTCAAGGTTACGGGCGTTGTACATAACAAGGAGCTTAATCCAAATGGCAGACAAACCTGCAGAAGGCCTACGAATTCGTATTCGCCTCAAAGCGTATGACCACAAGGTCATCGACCAATCAGCAAAACAAATCATCGACACAGCTATCCGCACAGGAGCTAACATTGCAGGTCCTGTACCACTTCCTACGCGTCGTAGTACATTCACCGTCGTTAAGTCACCGCATGTATATAAAGCTGGTGGTGAAGCATTCGAAATGCGTATCCACAAACGTCTTATCGACATCACTAATGCAACTCCAAAGACTATCGACAGCCTACAGAACCTCAGCCTCCCGGCTGGTGTTGATGCAGAAATTCGTATGTAATTGAAGCCAAAAAGAAAAAGACTCCTCTCCGGAGTCTTTTTTGATACTCATTTTGGTATACTGATACCTAATGGCTAGACAAACACAAAAACAAATAAAGAGAATAGCTCCAAAAAAGGCCTCGACACTACATGCGACTGAGGAACGTAGCTATGAAACAGACGGCACCTATTTCCTCAAACTCGTTGTTTTCGTCCTACTTGGAACACTATGGCTGAAATTTAAGATACCAATGACATGGCTTGGGATACCCTTAAACGGTATTCCTCTCGGACTCTTTATTGGACTTATACTTGTTTCTATGGCCGAGAAGCACCAGTCGGATCGTAAGATTTGGTATGCCGCCATGCTTATTGTGACGATTATTTGCTACTTCGTACCAGCTGGTATCGTTATATAAAACAGACTTCTTAAACCATCCTGTCGTCTCTTTAGAAAATATTGACTTACTAGGGTTAGTGTGCTACATTTAGATGGTAACTTATTACGTAATAACAACTCATTCTTGGTGAATCAGCAGGTCTACTCGTAGAAACCGCTTTCCACCAAGAATTTTAAGTGGGAGCAAGAGGGCAATGAAAGCACTTCTCGGTACCAAAATTGGTATGACCCAAATCATCAGCGATGATGGTGTTACTATTCCAGTGACACTTATTCAAGCTGGCCCTATAACTGTGACTCAGGTCAAGTCTATCGAAAGCGATGGCTATAACGCAGTTCAAGTGGCATATGGTGAGGGTAAGAACCTGAGCAAGGCCGTGGCTGGTCATACAAAAACAGCCAAAGTGACCCCGAAGCATATTCGGGAATTTCGTGTCGATGAACTACCTGCTGACCTTAAGGTCGGCGATGTCATCGACGTTACTAAATTTGCACTAGGCGACGTGGTGGACGCGACTGGTACAAGTAAAGGTAAAGGTTTTGCTGGTACGGTAAAACGACACAACTTTAATACTAGCAAGAAGACTCACGGTGGTAACGGAAACGTCCGTAAGCCTGGTTCTATTGGATCAATGTATCCTCAGAAGGTCTTTAAGGGTAAGCGCATGGCTGGCCGCATGGGTCACGACCGCGTTACCGTTAAGAATCTTGAGGTAGCATACGTTGATGCAGTAAACAACCTTATTGGTCTTAAGGGCGCAGTACCTGGTCCAAAGAAGGGTCTTATTGTGATCGGAGGAAAGGCGTAATGGCTGAGACTACTAAGGCAGCAGCTAAGACTACTGCTCTACCAAAAGAAGTATTTGCAGTTGACGTTCCAAACCACGAGCTTCTTCGTCTTGCATACGACGCGTTCCTAGCGAACAACCGTCTAGCAAGTGCGCACACTAAGCAGCGCGGTGAAGTAAGCGGTGGTGGCAAGAAACCATGGGCACAAAAAGGCACTGGTCGTGCACGATTCGGTTCATCACGAAACCCAATCTGGCGTGGTGGTGGTATCGTCTTTGGTCCACGCGGTAACGAAAACTACACAAAGAAGATCTCAACAGCAAGCAAACGTGTTGCTGTAAAGCAAGCACTCTCACTTGCTAACAAGGCTGGGAAGATCGTTGTAGACGAGATTAAGACCACTGGTAAGACAAAGGATGTTGTCAACTTCCTAAACACTAACAAGCTTGACCGTAAGGTTCTCCTTGTTGTTGATGAGAAGACTCCACTCCTTATTCGCGCAACCGCTAACGTCCAGAACGTTCTGCTTGTACGAAGCACCTACCTCAGTGTCTACCACATCCTTAACGCTGATCACATCGTGATTGCACCAAAATCCCTAGAGACAATTAAGACTTGGCTCATAAAGGAGGAAGCGTAATATGACTACCATCAGCGTTATCCCACGTGCTACTGAAAAAGCCTACGCTCAGTCGCAAAACAATGTTTACGTATTTAATGTTCCACTAACTGCTAATAAACAAGAAATTGTTGCTGCAGTGGAAACCCAATTTGATGTAAAAGTAACTGGTATCAAAACACTTGTACAGAGTGGTAAAGCTATTCGTTTCTCTAAGGGCAAGCGAAGTCAGCCAGGTCACACTAATCGCAAAGATGCAAAGAAGGCGTATGTGACATTAGCTGAAGGCAATAGCATTCAAGTATTTGATCAGCCAGCCGAAGAGGAGAAGAAGTAATGCCAATTAAGCAGTACAACCCAACTACTCCAGCTCGTCGCGGCATGACCAGCGAAGACTACAGTGAAATTACTACTCGCAAACCGCTCAAAAGCCTCGTTAAGAGCAAGAAGCAGAATGCAGGTCGTAACAACACTGGTCGTATTACTGTGCGTCACCGCGGTGGTGGTGTTAAACGACACTACCGTCTCGTCAATCACAAACTTGCTCCAGGTCTTGTTGTTACGGTTGAGGAAATCGAATACGATCCAAACCGTTCTGCTCGTATCGCTCGTGTAAAAGACCAATACGGTCTCTACCACTACATCCTTGCAGACACACAAATGACTAAGGGCAAGGTCATTTCAAGCGGTCCAGATGCTCCAATTGAGTCTTCTAACCGTATGCCACTCAGCAAGATCCCTGTCGGTGCTCAAATCTACGCGATCGAAATCCAAGTAGGTAAAGGCGCTCAACTCGTACGTTCTGCTGGTGCTAAAGCTCAGCTAATGGCTAAAGAAGGTGATTACGCTCAAGTACGTCTTCCATCTGGTGAAGTTCGCCGTATCCGTCTAGAGGCTACTGCCGCTATCGGAGTTGTTGGTAACATTCAGCACCAAAACATTAAGATCGGTTCTGCTGGTCGTAACCGCCGTAAGGGTATTCGCCCTGGCGTTCGTGGTGTCGTTATGAACGCGGCAGATCACCCGCACGGTGGTGGTGACGGTGGACGTCATGGCACTGGTAAACCGCCACGTACTCCATGGGGTCAATTGACACTTGGTTACCGCACTCGTCGACGTAAAGACGTTGGCAAGTTGATTGTTAAAACTCGCCATGAAGCGAAGAGGAAGAGGTAGTATATGAGTCGATCACTCAAAAAAGGCCCTTTCATCGATTTCAAGCTCGCTAAAAAAGTGGCAGCTCTCTCAATCGATGACCGTACTATCATCAAGACTTGGGCTCGTGCTAGCACGATTACCCCTGAGATGGTAGGCCGAACGATCGCTGTCCACAACGGTCGTATGCATGTTCCTGTGCTTGTGTCTGAAAACATGGTTGGCCACAAACTCGGTGAGTTTAGCCCAACTCGTAAGTTCCGCAAGCACGGTGGAAAGGATAAGAAGTAATGGCTGAGCAATTTACTGTTCGTGCCTACGCAAAAGGTATTGACCAGACTCCACGTAAAGTTAGCCTCGTTGCTAGCTTAGTGCGTGGTCGTACAGTAGCGGATGCACTTGTTATCCTCGAACACGTTCCAAAGCGCGGTGCAATGCCAGTGAAAAAGGCTATTGAAAGCGCTAAGGCTAACGCTGTTAACAACCACAGCCTTGACGGGAAGACCCTCATTATTTCAACTATTTCAGTCACTGCCGGTGCTCGTTTGAAGCGATTTAAACCTGCCAGCCGTGGCCGCGCACTTCCATTCCAGAAGAAGAGCTCGAACATTTTAGTTGAAGTAGCCGGTCTCGAAAAAGCTAAGAAGAAGCCAGCTGCAAAAACAGCTAGCGAAACACCTGCAAAGGAGAGTAAATAAATGGGCCAAAAAGTAAACCCAACTAGTTTCCGTCTCCAAGTTCACAAGAACTGGGACTCACGTTGGTTCGCTGGCAAGCGCGACTTTGCGAAGTGGCTTTCAGAAGACATTAAGATTCGTGAAATGATTGAAAAGCGATTTGAATCTCGCCCAACTATCGACCGAATCGAAATCGAACGATCAGCTAACCTCATTACTATTACTATTCACACAGCAAAAGCTGGTGTTGTAATCGGTCGTGGTGGTGCTGGCGTAACTGAACTTAAAGCTCAAATTGAAAAGATTGCATCACTTCCAGTTCGTATCAACATTGAAGAAGTTAAGCGTCCCGAACTTTCAGCTAAGCTTGTTGCCGAGAATATTGCTCGCCAACTCGAACGCCGTATTAACTTCCGTCGTGCTACTAAAATGACTGCGCAGAACACAATGGCTGCTGGCGCTAAGGGTATTCGTATCCAGGTCGCTGGTCGTCTTAACAACGCAGAGATGGCTCGTAGCGAAAAGGTTATCGAGGGATCAGTACCACTGCACACCCTTCGTGCTGATATAGACTTCCACTCAGCTCGCGCGCTTCTACCTGGTGCAGGTATCGTTGGCGTGAAGGTCTGGATCTATAAAGGTGAAAGGATGGATCAGTAATGCTACTTCCTAAGAAAACCAAATTCCGAAAGGTCCGTAAGGGCCGCAACCCAGGTCGCGCAACTCGTGGTCAGTATGTTGCCTTCGGTGACTTCGGACTGCAATCGCAATCGAACGAACGTATCACTAGCCGTCAGATCGAAGCATCTCGTCAAGCGATGACTCGTTACATCAAGCGTGGTGGTAAAATCTGGATCCGTATCTTCCCACATACGCCAGTGACTCGTAAGCCACAGGATGTAAAGATGGGTAGTGGTAAGGGTAGTCCAGAATTCTTCGTCGCTAAAGTAAAAGCTGGAACCGTGCTGTTTGAAATGAAGGGTGTAACAGAAGAAGTAGCGCGCGAGGCTATGCGTCTTGCGTCGCACAAACTTCCTGTTAAGACCAAGTTCATCAAGCGAGAGGAAGCATAGCTATGGCAGATAAAAAGATGAAAAAAGCTGAAGAAGTAAAGACTATTGAGCAACTGCAAGTTGAACTCGCTACCAAACAATCTGACCTTCTCGAAGCTCGTCGTGGTCACGCGGCTGGCGAACTTGCCAACCCACGTGTACTCACTAGTACCAAGAAAGAAATCGCTCGTCTTCACACTGCTATCCGAGCAGCTGAACTAAGCGAAAAGGAGAGTAAATAATATGGCCCAGACAATGACCGGTGTCGTGACTTCGGATGTCAACGACAAGACAATCACCGTCACTGTTACTAGTCGTGAAACGCATCCTATTTACGGTAAGCAGTACACAGTTAACCGCAAGTACGCAGCACACGATGAAAACAATGAAGCTAAAAAAGGCGACAAAGTTCGAATCATTGCCGTTCGTCCTATGTCTAAGAGTAAAGCTTTCAAGCTCGATGAAATCGTTGAGAAATCACGCGGTTCTATCGAACTAAAGGAAGAAGACGAGGCGTAACATGATTCAGCAAGAAACTCGTCTAAAAGTTACCGACAACAGTGGTGCGAAGGAAATCCTTTGTATCCGTGTTCTTGGTGGCACAAAGCGCCGTTACGCCCGTGTTGGTGACATTATTGTTGCCAGCGTTAAGCAGGCAAACCCAACAGGTAACATTAAGCGAAAATCAGTAGTAAAAGCTGTTATCGTTCGTACTCGTGATCAAATCCACCGTAAAGATGGTAGTACAATCGCGTTTGACGACAACGCAGCAGTTATTATTGGTGACGACAAGAACCCTAAGGCAACACGTGTGTTCGGTCCTGTACCACGCGAACTACGTGACCTAGGTTACGCTAAAATCATCAGCCTTGCTCCGGAGGTACTCTAATATGGCACATCGTATCCAAAAAGATGACATCGTAAAGATCATCTCTGGTAGCAAAAAAGGAACAACAGGTAAAGTTATCGCTGTCCTTGCTAAAAAGGACGCAGCACTTGTTGAAGGTGTCGGTACGAAACATCGTCACGTTAAACCATCTCAGCTTAACCCACGTGGTGGAAGCAAGGACATTCATGTTCCAACTCCACTTCACAAGTTAGCTCTCGTTATAGATGAAAAGACAAGTAAGACAAGCCGCGTTGGGTACGTAAAGAATGCCGATGGCGAAAAGGTTCGCCTTGCTCGTCAGGCAAAAAATAAGGAGATCAAGTAATGGCTAAGACTACTACAGAAATTGCCGCTACTCCTCGCTTGAAAGCTTTGTACAAGGATCAAATTGTCAAAGAACTACAAGCCGAATTGAAACTCGGTAACGTTCACCAAGTACCAAAACTTGAGAAAATTGTAGTAAGCGTTGGAATCGGTAAGAACAAAGACGACAAGCGCTTCTATGAAGTTGCTAAAAACACACTCGTAAAAATCACAGGACAAGCTCCCGTTGACCGTATGGCAAAGAAATCAATCGCTGGTTTCAAGATCCGTGCTGGTATGAACCGAGTTGGTATTAGCGTTACTCTTCGTGGTGCTCGTATGTACGAGTTCCTTGACCGTCTTGTTAATATTAGTCTTCCACGCGTTCGTGACTTCCACGGGGTAACGACTAAGTTTGACAAGGGTGGCAACTACAACCTTGGTATCGTAGAACAATCAATCTTTTCTGAGCTTAGCTTCGAAGAGACTCAGGTACTCCACGGTTTGCAAGTAACTTTCGCTATAAAGAACGAAAGTCCTGCTCACAGCCGTGCCCTACTCGAGAAGTTTGGCGTACCATTTGAGAAAGAAGGAGGCAAACGCTAATGGCTAAGAAATCAATGATCGCTCGCGATGAAAAGCGTAAGAAGATGATTCTTAAATTTGCTGCTAAGCGTGCCGAACTAAAGGAACTTGGTGACCTTGAAGGTCTTCAGGCGCTTCCTAAAAACAGTAGCCCAACTCGCTGGAAGAACCGTGACGTTCTGAGTGGACGTCCACGTGCATACATGCGCAGGTTCGGTCTTAACCGTATTAACTTCCGCGAAAAAGCATCTAAGGGTGAAATCCCTGGTGTAACTAAGAGTAGTTGGTAAGAAGGAAAGGAATAAAGATATGTCTCTACAATCAACTGACCCAATCGCCGACCTTCTTACTCGCATTCGTAATGCGGCTATGGTTGGCAAGAACGAAGTTCGTGTCCCATCAAGCAAACTAAAGAAAACGGTTGCTGAACAGTTAAAGAAAAATAAATACCTTGCTGATGTAAAGGTTGAAGCCGGCAAGCCTCGCGATACACTTGTTATTACCATTAACAAGCCAGGTGAGAATAGTGCAATTAACGAGATTACTCGTTTAAGCAAGCCAGGACGCCGCCTTTACGTTAGTGTTGATGAAATTCCTCGCGTTAAAAGCGGTCGTGGACTTGTTCTCATCAGCACAAGCAAAGGTGTGATCACTGGCCATGAAGCGACTAAGCTTCGCCTTGGTGGTGAATTACTCCTTAAGGTATACTAGTAAAGATTTAATAAAGGAACAGTTATGAGTCGAATCGGAAAACTACCAATTGACGTACCTGCAGGTGTGACAATCACGGTTGATTCAGATGTTATTTCAGTCAAGGGCCCCAAGGGTGAATTGACTGTACCACATTTGAGCGACGTGACCGTTACGCTAGAAGGCACACAAGCAATCGTTACTCGTAAAGACGACGAACGAATCGCTAAAGCACAACACGGATTGCAGCGTGCACTCCTCAATAACGCCGTAGATGGTGTTACTAAAGGGTTCGAAAAGAAACTTGAAATCAACGGTGTCGGTTTCCGTGTTAACGGTGGTGGACAAACTATCGAGATGTCCCTCGGCTTCTCGCACCCTGTTAAATACGAAGCTCCAGCTGGCGTCACACTGACTGTCGAAAAGATGACTATTACGGTTAGCGGCATCGACAAGCAGGCCGTTGGTCAGGTTGCTGCTGAAATTCGCGCATTAAAGAAGCCTGAGCCTTACAAGGGTAAGGGTATTAAGTATGCTGACGAAGTTATCCTTCGTAAGGCAGGAAAGACTGGTAAGTAGTATGAGCAATCTAGCAAAAAAACTACTCAACAAGAGTTTGCGCAAGAACCGCGTACGTAGCAAAGTAACTGGTACTACTGAACGACCACGTCTTACTGTCACTATCAGCAACAAGCACGTAAGCGCTCAGATTATCGATGACTCAAAGCAGCATACACTTGCTGCAGCGACAACTGTCGGTACAAAGCAAACTGGTTCAATTAGCGAACAAGCGGCTCTCGTTGGCGCTGAAATCGCTAAGAAAGCTAAAAAAGCAAAGGTAACTGCAGTTGTATTTGATCGCAACGGTCGCCAGTACGCTGGTCGCCTTAGCGCTCTTGCTGACGCTGCACGTAAGGAAGGTTTGGAGTTTTAATCATGGCTGAACAAGCTACAACTAGCACCCACTCACCTCGTGCTCCACGCCGCGACAACCGTCGTGAGGCAGCACCTGCTGAGCCAAAGCAATTTGAAGAATTAGTTATTAACATCGACCGTGTCGCCCGTGTGGTAAAGGGTGGACGCCGTTTCCGCTTCAAGGCACTTGTCGTTGTTGGTGACCGCAAAAACAAGGTCGGTGTTGGTGTCGCTAAGGGCGCTGACGTACAAGCTGCTATTGCAAAAGCAACAGACGTTGCTAAGAAGAATATGATCACTATTCCAGTGCTCAACGATACCATCCCGCACGATGCCGAAGTAAAAGTTTCCGGTGCTCAGGTTCTTATTAAGCCTGCAGCTCCAGGTACTGGTGTTATCGCTGGTGGTGTTGTTCGATCAATCATTGGTGTAACAAGTATTCGTAATATGCTTTCTAAATCACTTGGCTCAACAAACAAAGTCAACATTGCCTACGCTACTATCGAGGCTTTGAAGACACTTGTTCCTCGTGATGAGTGGCTAAACGCTCCTAAAAAAGCTGCAGCTAAAAAGGATACTAAGTAATGAAATACAACGAACTCCAAATTGATGCTAGCAAGACTCGTAAGCGCGTTGGACGTGGTATCGCTAGCGGTCAAGGTAAAACTGCAGGTCGAGGTACTAAGGGTCAAGGCGCACGTACAGGTAAAAAACTACGCGGCATGTTCCAAGGTGGACAGCGTGCACTAGTGCAGGCAGTACCTAAGGCTCGCGGCTTCAAGAGCCTTCGCGCTCCAGCTCAGATCGTGTACCTCGATCACCTTAACGCATTCAAGGGTAAGACCGTAGATAACCACACTCTCTTTGAGGAAGGCTACATCAGCTCACCATTCCAGCCAGTGAAGGTTATCGCTCGTGGTGAACTCACTGAAAAGGTGACATTGAATGTGCAAGGTGCAAGCAAGAGCGTACAGGAAGCTGTCGCTAAGGCTGGTGGTGTCTTTACAAAAACACCAACACCTATTCGTCAGAGCGCCAAAGAAGCAGAAAAAGCGGACAAATAATCCAACTGCTACATTTTTCGGAGTATACTAAATATAGTATACTCCGTGGAGTAGTAACAGTTATGACCATTTACAGAGAGGGCTACATAATTCATGAACTGGAAAACCATCTTCCTATCGTTAAAGAACAAGGACATGCAGAAACGCCTGCTCATTGTTCTAAGCCTTATTATTGTCTATCGTCTGCTTGCTCATATTCCGATTCCACTTGCTAATCCAACACAGCTCAAACAGGTGATCAGCAGCCTTGTTAGTGGTAGTAACTTCGGTGGTTTCTTAAACCTTCTTTCTGGTGGTGCCCTGGCACAGTTCTCAATTGTCCTTGTTGGTATGAGCCCATTCATTACTGCCTCTGTTATCACACAGCTACTTACGAAAGCCATTCCAAGTCTTGAGGAGCTCCATAAAGATGGTGAATCTGGACGTCGCAAAATTAACCAGTGGACACGTATGATCGCTGTTCCTCTTGCGATCATCCAATCTATAGCCTTCATCTACATTCTTCGTCAAACCGTTCTAGCTGGTAACTCGACCGGCATCGCAGCACTTACGCCGATAGAATGGACTGTCGCAGTTACTGCGATGACCGCCGGATCAATCCTCCTTATGTGGATTGGTGAGCTCATTACAGAGCAGGGAGTGGGGAACGGTATTAGCCTTATTATCTTCGCAGGCATTATTAGTCAGTTGCCTCAAACACTCGCAACCATTATTAGCTCCGTCTTCGATACTTCTAAAGGTACACTGAATGTCTTTAACTGGTTCCATATTCCAGTGAATCCAACCGCATTTTGGGTCGTCGTCGGTATTGCGCTTGCCTCTCTATTAATCTTGTATCTCCTTGTTAAGATTAACGAAGCTCAGCGAGTCATTACCGTTAACTATGCAAAGCGTGTTCAGGGAAACAGCAGCTACGGTGGCGTAAAAAGTATCCTTCCGATTAAACTCATCGCGGCCGGTGTGATCCCAGTTATCTTCGCTGTTGCCTTTCTTTCGCTCCCGGCATTCATTGGTCAAGTATTAAAGGCAAACGGCAACCACGCCTACGCAGCGCTCGCACAGAACCTTATTACTTGGTTCCAAGCTCCATCTCCTGGTAGTTTCACGGGTAGTACGCTAGATTCATTCATCTACCCAGCAGCGTACTTCGTTCTTGTTATTCTCTTTACTTACTTCTATACAGGCATCGTCTTTAACGCGAACGAAATTGCAGAAAACCTGCAGAAGCAAGGTGGCTTCGTAGAAGGTGTCCGCCCAGGTCTCCAAACAGAGAAATACCTCTCACGTACTGTTAACCGTCTCATCCTCTTCGGATCTATTACGCTCGGTCTTATCGCCGTCATGCCGTTTGCAGCAGAATATATCTTCGCACAACTTGGTATTAGTGCAACCAACCTTGCTATCGGTGGTACCGGACTTCTCATCGTAGTCTCTGTAGGACTTGAATCACTACGACAGATCAATTCACGCGCGCTTATGGTGACCTACGACGATTATCAATAGCCCTATGTACTCCAAATAATTTTATCACTTTACAATAATATAAATTAGTTGTATAGTATTTATTGATCATCCAGTTTCAAGGAGGTATCATGGACGGCGACAAGATGGGAGCTACCATAGCGCTCCCGACTCGCCAGTACAGCGGCAGGTCCCACACGATCATCGTGCTCGGGCCGGTCGCACTCGGGTTCATCATCGGTGCCGTATTGGTACCCTTCGGTCCGTTCGCTTGGTGGGTCAACTACCTGGCTTACGGCGCACTGTGGGGAATCACCAAACCGGCGCGAGTGTTCGTGCGTTCCGCCCTCAAGTACACCACCCTGGAGTTCCGCTCTTCGGGCACCAGCTGGGGGGAGTGTATGAAGGGCACGTACCGCGAAGAGCGTCGCGCATGGCGCACAGAACCCGGAAATATGGTCGTGGCCACTCTGCTGTTCACCATCGGGGATGCCATCGCGTGGCCAGTAGCCACGTGGATGATGGCATTCATCGAAGGAACAGTCGACCACGGCTAAACCACAAAGACGGATGGTGCCAAGAGGCCTGGGTCGGATGATCGACAAGAATATCCACCCAGGAGAGGATCCTAGAGTCTACTATTGCTCACTGAAGAGCGATGTATGTCTAGAGGATCCTTTTTGATATCTTGAGTTATTTTTATATCGCTTCATATGTACGTTTAGCACTGATAGAGTACAATCGTAAGAATGAAGCTAAGGGCTAATCGTAGAAATCCATGGATGGTTGGAGTTGGAGCCGTCCTCGTTATTGCAGCATCTGGTTATCTTATTTATAGTATGCTTATTCATAAATCAGTAGGAGTTCCTGCTGCTATTGGCCAACCAACATCAACTCCAGCCGAATCAATTTCACAGCCATCAACAGGACCTCCTACACCATCAACATCTTATACAGTCCCGGCAACGCACCCAAAAGAGCTAATCGTGGACCGATTAGGCATTAAAGCGAATGTTCTTTCCGAAGGTGTTCTCGCTAGTGGCGCTTTAGATGCCCCTAAGACAGCTTGGGATGTTGGCTGGTTTAACGAAAGTGCACTGCCTGGATCTGGGTCTGGCGCAATACTTATGGATGGACATGTTAACGACGCCCTTAATTCACCCGGCGTTTTCTATAAATTAAACGCGTTACTCGTAGGCGATATATTAGAAATCGTGCGAGGAGATGGTCAAACATTTACTTATAGTGTCACAAAAGTTGACCAGGTACCGATTAACCAGGTTGACATGGCCAAGATGCAAGAATCTACTACGCCAGGACAAGAAGGTTTGAATCTTATTACATGCGGAGGAGTATATGACTACAAACTACACACATATAATGACCGCGTTCTTGTATATGCAACCCGCACATCATAGATTGTTGACGTTTAGCGTAGATGCGTTAAAATAAAATTAATAGAAATTCATTATGCGTTAGCAGCAACATGAATATTGCTCTGAAAGCGCTTGTTTTACCGTATACTTTCGTGTATAATCTGTAACTGTATTTATGGCGAGTTCAAAGGAAGTAATCAAATTGCAGGGAACGGTGGTGGAAGCACTGCCTAATACTCAATTCATCGTCGAACTGGAGAACGGTCATAGAATTATCGCTCACATTTCAGGTAAAATGCGTAAGCATTATATTCGCCTTGTGCCGAACGATAAGGTGGAAGTTGAGTTGACCCCTTACGATCTTACTAAGGGCAGAATCGTCTTCCGCTTGCGTGATTAAATAACATTAACGGAAAACTGGAGTTTATGACCTCATGAAGGTTCGTGCGAGTGTCAAGAAAATCAGTCCAGATGACCAGTTAGTGCGCCGCAAGGGGCGCTTGCGTGTCATCAACAAGAAAAAACCTAAGAATAAACAAAGGCAGGGTTAAGCATGGCTCGAATTGCTGGGGTTGTAATCCCATCAGAAAAGCAAGTGCAGATCGCTTTGACGTACATTTACGGCATCGGTCCTCACTTCGCATCGACCATCCTTGCGGCGGCTAAAGTTGAGCCGACCACTCGGGTGAAAGATCTCACCGAGGCTGAAGAACAACGCATTCGCGAGATAGTCGATAACGACTATACCGTAGAAGGCGACCTACAGCGCTTGGTGACAAATAATATTAAGCGTTTAAAGGACGTCAATGCGTATCGTGGGTTACGACACAAAGCAGGACTTCCGGTTAATGGCCAACGTACTCGTACGAATGCACGAACTCGTAAGGGTAAAGCTGTAGCAGTTGGCGGCACGCAGAAGAAGGCTGCATCTAAGACATAGGAATAAGATTATGGCAGAAGCTAAAACGACAACGACAGTTCGAAAAAAGCAACGCCGATCAGTTCCTTCTGGTCAGTTGCACATCCAAGCAACGTTTAACAACACAATTGTTACGTTCACAGACAAAAAAGGTAACAAACTTACTGCAAGTAGCGCAGGTGCATGTGGTTTCCGCGGAAGCAAAAAAGGAACTGCATACGCTGCACAAGTTGCTGCAGAAAAAGCTGCTGAAGCTGTTAAATCGCTCTACGGCCTTAACTCAGTTGACGTATTCGTCAAGGGTGTAGGTCTTGGTCGTGACGCAGCTATACGCGCACTCGGTAGTTTCGACATTACCGTTGATAGCATTAAAGACGTGACTGGTGTCCCACATGGTGGTGTTCGCCCACGTAAGGCACGGAGGGCTTAACCTATGGCACGAGATACTTCGCCTATTGTGAAGCAAAGTCGCCGCGAAGGCTACGCGCTTCACCCTAAAGCACACAAGATCATGGCTAGAAAGGCTGGAATTCCTGGCCAGCACGCACATGACCGTCAAGGCAAGCAAAGCCTTTACGCAACCCAGCTTCGTGAGAAGCAAAAAGTTCGCCGTACATACGGACTCCTTGAAAAGCAGTTCGCACGTCTTATGAGCGAAGCAAGTCGTCGTAAAGAGGGACTAGCAGGTGAGAACCTTCTTCAACTTCTTGAATTACGTCTTGATAACGCAGTGTACCGAGCTGGTTTTGCAACAAGTCGCCGCGCAGCTCGCCAATTAGTTGGCCACGGTCACTTTATGCTAAACGGTCGCCGTGTAGATATCCCTTCTATTCGTCTAAAAGCCGGTGACGTCATCACAGTTCGTGAGAAAAGCACGAAGTCTGGTTACTTCGCCCAAATTGACGATGTTGTTAAAAGTTCTGTACAAAGTCCACTTAGTTGGCTAAAAAGCGACGCGAAGAAACTAACTATTACAGTTACAGGTCTTCCAAAGCGCGATGAAGCCGAAGCAGATATCAATGAGCAGCTAATCGTTGAGTACTACTCACGTTAATAGGGTAAGGAGAGAAAAACATATGGCAAAAGTAATTCACAACCCAGCACTCGCTGCTATTAACGAACAAAGTGCCTCGAGCGCAGAGTTTGTCATCGAGCCACTACACGCAGGATACGGTAATACTCTTGGCAACAGTCTTCGCCGCGTTCTTCTTTCAAGTATTGAAGGTGCTGCAATCGTTGCTTTCCGTATCGAAGGCGCAACTCACGAATTCACTACTGTAGAAGGTATCAAGGAAGATGTCGTCGACATCATGTTGAACCTAAAGAACGTACGTCTAAAGGTGCACACTGATCAGCCAGTTGAGCTACGTCTTGAGAAAAAAGGCGCTGGCGTTATTACTGCTGGCGATATCGCAACAACTGCCGACGTTGAAGTGATCAACCCGGAGCATGTTATTGCCACTGTTGATGACCCAAAGAAGGCCGTTGTATTCGATCTCGTTGTCGAGTCTGGTCGTGGGTACCGTACTATTGAAGAATCAAGCGAATCTCGCCTTCACAGCGACATGATCGCTCTTGACGCTATCTTTAGTCCTGTACTCCGTGTCCGTTACAAAGTTGACAGCACACGTGTTGGTCAAGAGACGAACCTTGATAAGCTTTTGATTACTATCGAAACTGATGGTTCCCTTGCACCACGCGAAGCGTTTGAAGAAGCTGCAGCTATCCTTGTTAACCAATACACAGCGCTTGCTGGATCAACAACTGTTGCATCCGCTCCCGCTCTTGGTCAACAAAGCGAGGATGAAGTAAGTGAACTAAACACTTCAATCGAAGAACTAGGTTTGACTGCTCGTACTGCAAACGCACTTGTTAACAATGACATTCGTACTGTCCACGATCTTGTTACTCTTACAGAGCAAGATCTACGCGAATTGAAAGGGTTTGGCAGTAAAGCCCTTGATGAAGTTAAAGATAAACTAGCGGAGCTCGAACTCTAATGCATCGACATGGTTACAAAGGGCGCAAGTTTGGTCGCGAACGCGATCAGCGCCGCGCACTGCTAAAGGGCTTGGCAACAAGTCTCGTCGAGCATGGCAAGATTGAGACTACTTTACCTAAGGCTAAAGAGCTAGTGCGTTACATTGAAAAAGTTATTACTAAAGCTAAAAAAGGTGACCTTCACAGTCGTCGCCAGGTGATCGCAGCTCTTTCTACTCAGAAAGCTGCCTTCAAACTAGTTGATGAGATCGCTCCTCAGCTTACAAACCGCGTCAGTGGCCACGTCAGCGTAAAGCGTACACGTATCCGTGTTGGTGATGGGACACAGATGGCGACAATTGGTTTTGTTGACGAGTTGAAGTCGGTACCTAAAGAGAAGGTGAGTGCGTAATATGGCTGTTGTTAACGCAAAAACATATTCACAAAAGCCAAGTGAAATCTCTCGTCGTTGGATTCTTATCGACGCGTCAGAAGCACCTCTTGGTCGTGTAGCGACGCAAATTGCTACCTACCTTACTGGTAAATATAAGCCTACGTACACACCACACATGGATGCTGGTGATAACGTTATCGTTATCAACGCAAAGAACGTTGTTGTAACGGGTGATAAAGAAACTGGTAAGATTTACTACCGTCACAGTGGTTTCCCAGGTGGAATCAAAGATGCAACACTTGCCGAAGTTCGTGAGAAATTCCCAGAGCGCATCATTGAAGCAGCTGTTCGAGGAATGCTTCCTAAGAACAAACTTGCTGCTGAGCGTATGAAGCGCCTTCGCGTCTTCGCTGGTAGCGAACACGCACACGCCGCTCAATCACCAGAGAAAGTTGAGGTTAAATAATTATGGCTGAAGGTAAATACTTCTACGGCCTAGGCCGTCGCAAAGCTGCTACAGCTCGTGCACGTCTTTATGCCGGTAAAGGCTCAATCACCATTAACGAAAAGCCTGCTGCTGAATACCTATCTGATAACAAAACCCTTCTTGCTGAAGTAACTGATCCTCTTGCGCTTGTTAACAAGCAAAAAGAATTCGACATTACTATAAAGGTGAGCGGTGGTGGACTTGCTGGACAGGTTGATGCGATTAAGCTTGCGATTGCAAAAGCATTGACCGTTGGTCATGCTGATCTTCGTACAACACTTAAGAAAGCAGAGTTCCTACGCCGCGATCCACGCGAGAAAGAACGTAAGAAGTACGGTCTTCGTGGTGCACGTAAGAAAGAACAGTACTCAAAGCGTTAATCGCTTCAAGCACTATAAAAAATCCCCTAAATTACAGGGGATTTTTTATATTTATTTAATAATCTACATATATACTATGTAATATTTTGATCTTATCATATCGTCATGTTATAAGTTAAGTTGGCAGACACGATATAGGGAGAGCGAGCGAAAGGTGTGAGAGACATGACTACGGAAGCAGTCATCAACACCACCCTCCAAAACGCAATCGAGGACTGGTATGACCGTCTCATCGAGGCAGGTGCCACATACCACACCCACGGCAGCGTCCGAAGCGCTTTGCAGGACATCTGCCTCGATGCTCGCGTGAGCTTCGATGCACTCCCGGCGCCACTAAGGGAGCTGCACGACTGCATCGGACAAGAATTTGCCAGGCGAGAGAGAGGTGGCTATCCGGCCCCCAACCTCACAGCCAAGGAACTGCTTGCCACCATCAGGCAGGCCCTCAGCTAGACGGGGGAATTCCAGTGTTTGTGTCCGCACGGGGATGGCATCAATCGATGTCATCCCCCTTAACTTTTCACTACCCCATAAATAGTCTCAAGGCCGTTCTTTTTGTCGAATAGGAGTAAGGTAAGCTCTGCACTAAGACTGGTCGCCTTTATTAGGTGTTGTTTTTTGTGTCATACTGTAGACATGATATGGAGTACACTGACTCATAAGTGGCTAAAGATCCCCTATACGCTTCACATCCATACAGATAGACGTGTTAAAAAGCCAAGAGCAACTATTGTTTTTATCCATGGAATCGGTAATTCAGGCGCCGCATGGGATGAAATTACCACCGAACTTCCCGGTAATCTTCGTCTTATTACCGTCGATCTCCTTGGTTTTGGCGAATCAAAACGACCGCCTTGGGTGATTTATAACGCCAAGACACAGGCGAATTCACTCGCCGCGACACTCTTAAAATTACGCACTCGCGGACGTGTCATTATTGTTGGTCATTCGCTAGGATCTCTTGTTGCTGTTGAAATCGCAAAACGGTATCCATTATTTGTTAAAGAGCTCATTCTATGTAGTCCGCCATTTTATAGAGTAGATATCGCAAAGAAGCATACAATCCCAGAGAGCGATACAATCCTACGGGATATCTATCGTCTTGCAGTCAATCATCCAGATCAATTTATTAAACTATCTAAACTCGCGGCTAGACTTGGTCTTGTTAACAAGTCCTTCAACTTAAGTACCGATAATGCCGATACCTATATGAATGCACTTGAAGCGGCGATTATTAACCAAACATCGCTAGAAGATGCAACGAAACTATCCGTCCCAACCCAAATTCTTTACGGAAGGCTCGATCCAGTTGTGGTGCTGAAAAACTTACGCTATCTTACTGACATGAATCCAAATGTCACTTTAAAGATCCTTATCGCTACCCACGAAATACAAGGGGCGAACTTTATAAAGGCGACAATAGCCGCTATTCGACACGCTATTGAATAAAAGCGGCGCTGAAACTTGCACGAACCTCAGTATCTTGATCTGCCAATGACTATTCTTCATACCCATTAGGATTCATAGACTGCCATCTCCAACCGTCTTCACAGGCTTCAACAAGTGTCTTTTTGGCGCGCCACCCCAACTCACGTTCAGCCTTAGATGGATCACTGTAATACGCGGCAGGATCGCCAGGACGACGCGCAATCACTGTATAGGGAATATGCTTCCCAGATGCTTTCTCAAATGCATGAATCATATCAAGTATCGAGACTCCCTTTCCGGTACCAAGATTGTAGATAGCTGCCGTATTATGTGCTTTCAGATGATTAAGCGCTGCAACATGACCAGTAGAGAGGTCGGCCACGTGGATATAGTCACGCACACAGGTGCCATCTGCGGTATCATAGTCATCACCAAAAACATTTAAATGATCCCGTTTACCGACCGCAACCTGAGTTATATAGGGGAAGAGATTGTTTGGAAAATGAGGATCTTCACCGATAAGTCCACTCTTATCTGAACCAATAGGATTAAAGTAGCGAAGAATAGTAATCTCCCAAGTCGGGTCACTAGCGGCAAGGTCTTGAAGTATTTCCTCAATCATATACTTGGTACGACCGTATGGGCTGATAATACCCACACCAACCCTGCTTGTTTCACGAATTGGCGACTCCTGCACATCACCGTAGACAGAGGCGGATGAACTAAAGATAAGCTTGCGAACACCAACTTTTTGCATTACCCCACAAAGAGTCAAAAGGGAGTCGATATTGTTGTGATAATATTTGAGCGGATTTTGAACCGATTCACCGACCGCCTTCCAGCCAGCAAAGTGGATCACCGCATCAATTTCGTATTTCGAAAAGAGAGAGTCGACAAACGCCTCATCGCACATGTCACCTTTTTCAAACATAATGTCTTTGCCAGAAATCTTCTTTAACCGTTCAACGACAAGAGCGTTGCTGTTTGATAAGTTGTCGGCTATGACAACATCGTGACCCTGGTTTAACAATTCTAATACAGTGTGAGATCCAATATATCCTGCACCACCTGGAACAAGTATGGTCATGGTACGATTCTCCATTCGATAGGTATTGATACTCGTGCAGCATACTACTATTTAAACTATTAATCAACTTTAGCGAGACTCCTGTATTCCTCGGTGCATAAATACGCACCCCACCCCTATAAAAAGCACAGCATCCTTCCTTATAAGACAAGAGCATGGTATAACTAAGTTATGATAGGAAGAATGCAAGGTTTTTATTGGCGCTTTTATCGCACTAACTAGCGGTTGCTTTTATCTCTAATAATTTAATTTGAATCATAAAGAACCGCTTTCACTGCAAAAGCGGTTTTTCTTAACAACACGAAAGGTACAAAAAAATGAACATTCTTCTTCTAGGCTCCCAACATGGCACTGAGCTTCTTGGTGATATGTTGTACGCGTATATTCAAAAACATGCCGTCGATTTATTACCGCACATCACTTTCATGATTGGTAATCCAAAGGCGCATGCCGCAGGTGTTCGTTTTATCGAATCGGACATGAACCGAAGTTACGACGGCACACTTGCAACATATGAATCATCCCGAGCTGAATACATCAAACATTATATAGAGAATGAAAAATTCGATGTTGTTCTCGACCTTCATTCAACAACAAGCAAGCAAGATCCTTGTCTTATCGTAAAAGACATATATGACGAGAACCGAAATATGATCAAAAGCCTATCGATCGATAAGGTAATCATCATGAAGCACCCTGTTGTCGATACCTCGCTTATTGGTGTTTTCCGTCACTCAATTGTTATTGAAATCTATAACGACGATATCGTTGATTCGCTTCTTCAGACACTATGTAACGATCTACGACGATTCATAGGGGGCGATTTCTCTCAGCCGGTAGAGAAAAAAGGGTATGTCATTAACAATACTATCCTCCAGTCATCCGTAACTCGGGAAGAAGCAACTGCATTCGTCAACTTTGAAATGTCAGACCAAGGCTACATCCCCATTCTTACTGGTGCACCAAAGGGTGAGAATTCTTATGAGAAAGATACCGATTACCTTGGCTTTAAAGCTGATAAAGAAACTATAATTACGCTATAATGGAGACAGTATGACAAAACCTGTAATTCTTACCGGCATTCGTGCCAACAACGATCTCACCATCGGTAACTATTTTGGTGCCATTTTGCCAATTATCGACATGGCAAAAAAACGCTCTAGCGACTATCAGATCAATATGTTTATTCCTGATCTTCATAGCTTTACTACGCCAGTTGATCATTCAGTGCTCTACGAGCAAATCCTTCATAATGCGCGTCTTTTTGCCGCAGCCGGGTTACCGCTCGATAACGATAGCATCCATATCTACAGGCAGAGCTACATCCCAGCACACAGTGAGCTCACTTGGATTCTTGATTGTTTTACTGGTTTTGGTGAAATGAGCCGAATGACACAATTCAAAGACAAGACAAGTAGTCTAGGTGCCGACCGAACGAGCGTTGGCCTCTTTAATTACCCCGTCCTAATGGCTGCAGATATTCTTTTGTATAATGCCGCATACATTCCAGTTGGAGACGACCAAACACAGCATGTTGAGTTCACGAGAGATATCGCCGAACGCTTCAATAACAAGTTTGGAAATATCTTTACGATTCCAGAGCAGGTGGCAAAGCAACACGAGTTCTTTGGTAAGGATCAGGGACTTCGTATTAAAGACCTTGTTAATCCACTCAAAAAGATGAGTAAGTCAGATGAACTTGGTAAGGGTGTTATTTTCCTAGGAGACGACCCTGACGTAGCAGCAAAAAAGGTGATGTCAGCAACAACAGATGACAAAGCCGAGATTCACTTTGATCGAGAGAACCAACCAGGAATTACAAACCTTCTTGAGATTCTTGCACTACTTCGTGGTGCAGATTTACAACAAACAGTCGGTGAGTTTGAAGGTCAAACTCGTTATGGTGATTTCAAAAAGGTTGTCGCGGATGAGGTTCGGCAGTTCCTTCTTGATTTCCAGGCACGGCTTACAGCCGTCAACGACGCAACGATACTCGAAAAACTACAGCAATCCGAGCAACAGCTTACGGTAACAGCAAACGCCACACTTCTACGTGCACAACAAGCAGTCGGCCTACGGCCAAAAGGTAATTAAATGGTTAAAGTAGCATCTTCCGATATTATCGCTATTTTACGTCGCTTTGAGCTTGCAAACGAAGACAATGCGCCACGTCACATCGAACAGGTATCCTACTTTACACCGACTCCGCTCACAACACTTGTCTCGTTTCGTTATAACAAACATATCTTTTATATTCTTTTTGATGAGAACGCACAGGATGACATTGGATACGTCACAGAACAGATTCATAAGATCTTCCCCGGAGCGGTAGGAGAAGTACTCTCAAATCCTAACGACCATCTCACAGAGTATGCGCTCCCGTTTAGAGACAAAGAGGTATACCTATTCGTTGTCAAATCGGATAAAAAGCGTCTTGACGTTGTACTCAGCGAGCAACATCCTGAGAATTCTCGTAGCACATGGCAAAAGTATATTAAAGCTGGTCATATCAGTGTTAATGGCGTTCTCGCCTCATCTCCAAAGATGGATGTTACCGAGGCAGACGCGATCGCAATATCACTACCAGAGGCGACCGACTACAGCGCGCATGAATTACCGATTCTTTATATTGATGACAATGTCATCGTCATCAATAAGCCAATAGGTATTCTTACTCATTCTAAAGGCGCTCTGAATGAAGAATTCACCGTTGCCGATTTTTTCAGACGCTATACAACTATTGGACTTGATACTAATCGACCAGGCATTGTGCATCGCCTTGATCGAGATACGAGTGGCATCATGATCGGTGCTCGTAACGAGGAAACGGCGACATTACTTCAAAAGCAATTTGCTGATAGAAAAACAAAAAAGACATACCTTGCCATTGTTGATGGCATTTTAAAAGAGCGCGAAGCAAAAGTGGATCTTCCAATCGATCGTAATCCATCTGCTCCGAGTACATTTCGCGTTGATGCAAAAGGCAAGTCGGCCATTACTAATTATCAAGTTCTAGAGGTTGGAAATAATCTCAGTCTCGTGGAACTTCGACCGCTCACTGGCCGAACACATCAGCTCCGCGTCCACATGAGTTACCTTGGAACACCTATTCATGGTGATCGCATTTACGGCAAAGAAGCCGACCGCCTCTATCTCCATGCAAAGCAATTAGAGATCACGATTCCGCCTGGTGATCGTAGAACTTTCTCGGCACCAGCCCCAAAAGAATTTAAAGAGAAATTTCCTGACGCCGACATATGAGCAAAGTCGTTTTAAACCCTATAGACGAGAAACGTCTCTCTCTTCTCGTAAAAGACCTTCCACAATCTCTTTTACTTACGGGAGATAAGGGTATTGGCCTCGCAACTATTGCGCACTCTATTGCAGACAAGAATCTTGCCGGCTTTTTGCAACCACAAAATAGTAAAGAGCAAATTGACAATGAGAGCGGAACGATTAGCGTCGAGATGATCCGTGGGCTTTATACGCAGACACGAGCAAAACACACAGGTAGACAGGTTATCATCATTGATAATGCAGACCGAATGAGCGCTGGAGCGCAGGCAGCGTTTCTAAAACTTCTTGAAGAGCCAAACGATTCGATTCATTTCATTCTTACATCTCATACACCACAAAAACTCGTCCTTACCATTATATCGAGAATCCAAGAATTCACCTTACATCCCATCACACACGAACAAACCACCGCGTTTCTTGATTCACTCAAGGTAGATGACAAAACAAAACGTGCACAACTGCAGTTTATTGCAGATGGGTTCCCAGCCGAACTTTCTAGACTCATTACCAATGATTCCTATTTCAAACAGCGAGCTAAGATCATGGGGGATGCACGAACCTTCCTACAATCCAACGCATACGAGAAAGTACTCATCGCCCAGGAATACCAAGGTGAACGTCCTCAGGCCCTACAACTTGTTGATAGCTGCATGCAGATACTCAGGCGTAGCATTAGTGCAAAACCGCAGCAGGCAGCAATCGCACAGCTAACGTTACTTTTAACTATTCGTGATAACATTAATAGTCAACACAACATCCGCCTCCAGCTTGCGCGTTTCGTGCTATAATTAATCCAATATGTTAGGAATGTTATTGATCATCGCGTTTAGCGTCTGGGCGGTAGCAAAACGTCAAACCATTACTGAAGCCGCAACCGATCTTCCTCAAAAGATTTCTGAAAAACTTGATCGCCTGTGGGAGGTTGCCCAAGAATCATTAAGAGATAAAAAATACCTTCGTGCAGAGAAGGCGCTCCTTACCATTCTTCGTGTTGATGAGCGTAACGCCACAGCCTATAACCGTCTCGGTATACTTTACGCAAAACAACAGGCATTTAAGGACGCTATCGAATGTTTTGAAATTGCACAAAGCTTAGAGCCAAGTGCGAGTAGTCTCCATAATGTCGGACTCATTTACTACGAAACAGAACAATACGAAAAGGCAGCTCTCGCTTTTGAACAAGCGCTTACTATGGAAAATGATGTTGCGTCTCGTCACATTGCTTATGCAAAAGTACAAGAAAAACTCGGTCGTAATAAACGCATGATCGAATCGCTCGAACGCGCTGTGGAACTTGATCCAATCCCTCAGACACTTAATATCCTAGCCGACGCATATGATCGCAATGGACAGGAGGAGCTTGCTAAAGAACTCCGTGAAAAATCAGCAAAAATGATCATTCCTCAGGGTGCACCAAAGCACATTCGACAAGTCCGACGCGTCGTTATGTAGGACTTGAAATCTTTTTACGGATACAGTACACTAATTCATGTACTAAACGCATGCCGCTTTAGCTCAGTTGGTTAGAGCAGCTGTTTTGTAAACAGCAGGTCTTCGGTTCGAGTCCGAAAAGCGGCTCCATGTATATGTATGAAATCGTTATGCTGGGATAGTGAAGCGGTCAAACACTACAGACTGTAAATCTGTCGGCATTAGCCTTCGTAGGTTCGAATCCTACTCCCAGTACCAAATAAAAAATCACAATGTTACATTGTGATTTTTTATTTACCATCGCCTTGTGCTCACGGATATTGGCAAGAATGGTTGAATTTGATACAATTGACCGAGGTTCGCCGTCTTAGCTCAGTGGTAGAGCACTTCCATGGTAAGGAAGGGGTCTTGGGTTCAAATCCCAAAGATGGCTCCATATACTGTCTTACCTCTAGCAATAATCATGATTTCATGCTAGAATGTTATAAAGTTCAATAAAAAATCTAAGTGAGTAAGTAATGGCAACAAAGAAGAATACAAAGCGAAAACTAGTTGGTCTTGTGAGTACCGTTAGCGGCCACCGCACCTACTACACTACGAAGAATACTCAGAACACTACTGAAAAACTTCGCTTCCGTAAGTACGATCCAATCGCTCGTGTGCATGCTTGGTACGAAGAGACTAAGAAGAACCTTGGCCGTAACGAAATTAAACCTCGTAAAAGCTAATATTCCTATCAGTAATCAAAATAATCCTCGAATACAATCGAGGATTATTTTTGTATTCATCCTAGAGGTCCGAATATAAATAAAAAAAGCCACTAATGGCTTGCAGAATAACAGAGTGAAATATCTTCTACAATCACCTGTGGACGAGGATTTCCTCGTCCACATCGTCCTTGTTGCCGTTCTCACACAACCCTCCTCGGTGTCAACATGTGACAACCGACGAGCGCGGCGAAAGTAATCCCGATCGCTGCGAAGAAGCTCAGGGAGGGTACGTGCGGCGCGAAGACGAGATGATCTCCCGCGAGGTGCAAACGGACGCCACGAAGGGCGAACAGTCCGCAGAAACCGAGCATTCCCGACGAAAGGATGTACGAAGCGAACAGCGCCACGTTGTTACCCGTGGCGAAATACATGCGCCAAGGCATACAAAAGAGGCGGCTTGCGGCAACCCACAATGTCACGAAGAACAACGCGAAGAAGCTGAGAAAGGTAAGGGTGGTAGAGGTCATCGTAAGAATCCTTGTAAGGAGGGGGTTTGAAGGACATAAAAAACTGCGATATTCGTAGATTTATATGTCCTTCAAATTGATATCTCACTCTGTTAAAGATCCCTGAGACATTCTCAGATAAATTAAATTATAGCATATTATTAGTATTTTGTAAATAGTTTAAGCTTACATCCCCAAGAAAGAAGGTTCTTTGCTCAATCCAAGCCTATTTAAAGAAAGACTCGAATCCCATCGACTGATCCGCAAGATGCGACTTTGATCGACGGAGATAATAGCGAATAGCTCTCGCTTGAACGGTCGACGTCTTCAGTATTATACGATCTCGTTTTCTGTATTGAAGAGATTCACGCACAAAAAGATTGAGCGAGGAACGAAAGAGGCGGTTAGGTGGTTTCGCACCTACAACATGGGGTATATCGTAATGTTGTGGGTAGGTTGTTTCGTACTCTCGCGTCTGCTTAGCGAGTTGCGACAACTCTTTTTCATCCATTCCAATCAATAAATAACGACGAAGTTGAGCGAATAATTTCAAGGTAGCATGTTCAAACTCTAATGATTCCATCACTTCAGCATCGAGATTCAGCTCATTTGCAAGTGCCACCATCTTTTTTGCAGCAATAACCGCCTCATTGCCGTCTTGTACTGCTATATCTAGCATATCCACAAGTGAGCGATGTAGCCATACAACGACATCGGATAATAAAATCCTGTCCCATGTCAACCAAATGAGAGGAGGGATGCGTGAACGTCTAAAATAGAGATTCTTTTTGGCGAGCTCTGGAAGATAGAGACCTTTTTTGAGTGCTATATCAGATAGGCGCAGTAGCTCAAGAAATGATTCAACGTTCGTTATGCGACGATTCGCACAAAACCGGGTAACGGCATCTTCAACCGATTCATGAGTAACTAAGGCGATAGTCACTTCAGTATTAAGTTCGTTCCAGAATGAACTATTTTCAAGATAGGTGACATTCGACCATTCTTTTTTGGCCCAACCACCGGTCTGACACCAGACATGGACGCCGACTATCGTTCTGTTATTTTCTAGCTGCTTTAAGTACCGAGCATAATCCCATCCCACAAACGATGGATACATACCCATACCTTCCCACTCCCTACGAGTTTGAAGCTCAATAATCTTCTTATGTGGACTTGTAAAAAAGAGGGGATTAAGTGTAAGATACCGCATGAAATCAGTATCACCGTACTTCATGCTAATAATGAGCGCATCACTATCAATGTCACCGAATACCGCATTGAACGTCTTTTCATTCCATATGAGATCACCAATGCCATACACCCCTACAGTCCAAGTACGGAATATGAGTGTTTTGTCGCTTTCCTCAAAAACAGGGAGGATCTCCTTCAGTAATTGGCGAGCTTGTTTACGTGTTCGTATCTGTAATTGACTTAAGAATGAGCCTCTTACATCCTTGCCGTCATTTTCTCCTATGCGAAGAATCACACCTTCTAGCTCTGGAAACTCTTTAAATACAGCCCTGACAACCTGTTGAAAAAACGCCAAGGCGGGTAGCGTTTCTTTCTCGAGATAAAGATGAATGTCCTTATTATAGAAAAGATAATCTGTATTAATAAATAGTCTTAAATGTTTCTCCTTTGCGATCGTAAATAATCGCTTATATAGATGGTGATAGTCCTGTAGTAATTCTTGTAGCCCTGGGTTATATATAGGCAGACAAACCAGATGCGCAAGATCATCAAAACTAAGAGCGTTATACCCCAGGCCGGCAACACGATCTGTAAAATGGTCGAACCTCTGAACAATACGTTCCTGTACCTCTATAGGGATACGATTCTCTCTTTCAAGATCAGAGAAATTCACCTTAGACCAGTTAATTGGTCCGTGCTCCGTTTTCTCAACAAAAGAACCAAGAGCATCTATAATACGCAGATCCTGCGTATTCGTGTGATAAGTAGTCATCAGTATTAGTATACAATGTGACTACTGAGAATAGTAACGAGGTACGTTTGAGACATTAAATTGACTACGGTACTTAAAAATTATATAGTATTATACGGTTGAACAGTCTGATCGCCTATGTGAGGGGAACGACCATGAAAGCCGATGCGCAAGATACCGATGCCCAACACACCCACTTCCTGCTCAGACGGTTCGTCATATCGAGCTGGCTGGAAGTTACCCTGTCGGTCATGTACATTCTCGCGGCCGTACAGATGGTAACACGAAACCCGGTGCTAACAATGGGCTCCATTGGAGCCCTGTGCGTCTTCAGTTCCACTATCGTCACCCCGCTTCAACTGAGGTTTGGTTGGTCGGTCCGCGCTTACCCGGTGTGGTTGATCGGTTCCGCGGTCGTAGCCGCGATTGCCGCTTTGGTGATCGCCTTCGGCTTCACAACTCACTGACTACCTCACCATCAGCTCTGACCGCGCACCAGAAAACGTCTCTGGACTGCGCGGTCAGAGCTGAGATCGAAAAACTATACCAGTCATTATCCGAACACTCTTATAGTGTTCTTTTTGTTTTTCTTCTTATAGCACGCCACACTTAATGTTGAAAAATTAGATCAGCCCTTCTTGTTCTTTAAGATCAAGCGTCTGTGCAAGCCAGATCCCGTACTTCATCATTTTTTCTAGAAGTGCCTGTGTCGGACGCTGGTGCTCGGCATAAAGATAGAGACAACCTTCATTAATTTCAAACGTAAGTACACCAAAATGTTGCCCTATTACTTTTGTCATTTCTTGGTTAAAGAGCGATTCGACTTCAATAGCTCGTTCCGGTTCAGCGTATACCTTATAACGACTAGAGAACGAAGCGTCGTAAACAGGGTTCGTAAGTGGCATCTGTGCAAGCTTTGGAAATTTCGTTAGTAGTGTCGCATAAAAAGTATCCCCATGGGAATGAAGTCCTACAAATAGGTGAGGTATGTCGTTCTTGGTATGGAGATCAAATTCCAGAATGATCCAGTCGTGTGTTTTTGTCAGCTTGCCTGGAAATTTAACTGTATCTGTACGCTCTAGAAGAACAATATCATAGCCCTTAAACGTACCAATGCAATAGTTGTTATCTCTATGATTAGGGGAGACAGTAAGTCCTCTTACAAGGCGATGATCGTCTTCTCTTTGATTAACATACCCAAAATAAACAAGACCCGTCTTCTCGGCAAACTGCATAATAATGTGCTTATGGAGACGCGCTTGTATAACCTTAGAGGGAGTGAAGGAGAGCACTACTTGCTTTCCTCTGCGAGCGAGTGAGGTATTGTCCATTATCACGCGTTCTTTTCATTTATTGTATCAAGAAGTGTCGCCATAAACTCGGCATGCGTCCAAGTAAGCGGCGCAACCGAAACCATAGAATCATCAAGTGGGCTTACTTGTTCTGAAAAGATTCCTGTACTTCCGGCACGCTGTCGCACCCAATCAATAATACGGAGTGCTTCATCATGATTATCTATCTCAATGTCGTATTGAGCAAGCCAAAGTGAGCTAATAAGCCAGAAATTGCCCGTAACCGAATCACTCACTCGCCTATACATATCGTTCTCATAACGAGGCAATCCTAACGCCCCCTTGTCATAGCCAAACGTCTCTTTAAGAGTTGCTACGGCGCTCGTAAGTTCTTCACTTCCGACTGGGAATAGACCGTACATAAAGGCACCGAAGACACTCGAGACATCGAACGTTGCGTTGTACTCAATCTGACCATTCTTAACGATGACACCTTTATAAAATGCTTTACGTTCCTTGTTATAAAGATGCTTATGAGCAGCTACCAGTATGTCGTCTGCTACTGAACGCCATCTTACCGCGTGATGTTCGTCATCAGCAGCTTCGGCAAGATCGGCAGCGGCTAGTAGGGCAGCATACACAACTGATGTCGTATAGGTGGTGGTGAGATACACTTCTTCCCAGAGATCGTAACTTGGTCGAGGAAGACCTGTCACTTCATCAACATATGTAGAGATAAACTCGGCCATAGGAATAACCATCGTTGTATAGAAATCTCGAATAAGTTGCGAAGATGGATGCATCTGGTAAAACTGTACAAAAACGAAGAGAACGAGTGCCGTTTCATCTTCCTGAATTGGAGGTGCCGTTCTTCCATCTTCGTGAACATAGGCGTGCCAACTACTTCCAAGAGCGCCGTCAGCCCTGTATTTGTGCATAAGATAGCCACTGGGATGAAGTCCACGACGGCAAAACTCAAAGAAACGATATGGCTCATCGATATAACCCATTCGAATCAGCGGCCAAAGAACGTACGCACCATCACGAGGCCAACAGTAAGCATACGTATCTCGCGAATAATGCAACATAGTAGTGTCAGTACTTGCAATAACCGCACCACGTTTATCGATTTGAGATTTCACAATAATAGCGCTGCGCAAGAAACTCTCTTGATATTCCGGCGCCACCTTTGCAGCAATCTGCTTCGCTGGATCAAGCCATTTATGCCACCATACGACAGTATCGTGAAGCCTCTTGTCGACACCATCTTCTCGTAGCTGTTTGTGAATATAAAGCGCTTCACGAGTTGACGTTCCTGTCGCTATCCAGTAGTGAACTCGTTCAGAACTATGCGCACCAATCCGAAGCGCAAAACGAAGAACTGAATCGACCCGACCATGTTCGACGTTGCAAAAGCTTAGTTCTCCGTCATCAGCATCTCGGTACGTGCCCTCATGACCTTCAATACCAAAGAGTCCAACAGTATATTGATCGAATGCTTTGCCCTGTGATGAAGCAGAGACGATAAATGCTCGACGGCCACGATAATGTAAGATCGCATCACTATCTGGTAAATATTGCGCTGTATCCGTATTACTTCTCGCGTCGCCAATAACAAATGCTTGATGGAGAAAAAGGCGAACTTCTCGCTCATCTCCACGAAGATTCACAATATGAATATTCCGTATAAAAGCGCTAATCGATGCATCGACAAAGTCGTCAAACTCTAAGATAATACCCATACGTTCATTCTTGGCGATGATATGCCCGACTAGTGCATGATGAGGATAACGAAATGTTATTTCCCACGCCTCATCATCCATCCAGCTCAGTTCACCGTTAATCCATACACCAATCCGATGACGCAATGACTGACCTGCAGCATGGTTCTCAAGCCCCACATAAGGGAAATAGAAATCATGAACAAGTCCATATTTATTGATCCCAACATGAAGTTCACCATTGCTAAGAGTAATTGGTCTAGCCATGTAGCCCTCCATGTTTCTGATCTAGCATCAATCGATAGCGCACGTCTCTTAGTGCGTTCATGAAGTAAAGAAAGGCATCATAAGGTGAGCTATAGGGACTAAAGTAAGCATGCACATCACCGTCTGTAAACCATTTCGTACACATATAGTAAACATGATCCGAAGTCTGCAATCGTCTCCAATCACCAATGAGCGCAATATCATCACTGCGCATAATAGCGCTCTCAAGAGCATAGAGGTGTCGCAAGGCCTCTTGCTGCATACTATTACCAAGCCAAGCCGTTAAATCACGTTCCGTATCTGCCCATGTTACCGTATGCGGCATACCAATTTCACCCGCTGGCTTATTGGACTCAATTGCTTCACTGACCGTATAGAACGTATTCTCTGGGTTCTGCAGCCATGTCCCAACAAAACTCTCGAAAAAGTTAAAGATTCCTGTATCTTCCCACTGGTGCTCGCCAAAGGTCTCGTAGTCCATAAAAAGATTAATCAGGGGACTATTCTCAATAGCAGCATTTATCCATTCACTGTAGCGATCAGCGGTAAGCGGCCATTCACTCCAAGCCTGGTTGCTAAAACGAAAGGCGAGGTCGTCACTTAAACGATAGTTTTTAAGAAGAAGACTGATATTCTTCGTATTTGGTGGACGATAAACATGATTAGGACTACGCCACTCAAGGACAGGGTCCCAACCTTCGGCTAAGATACCTTTAAATCCATAGGAATCAGCCCATTGACCAAGTTCGTCATTATAGGAGAGTTCGGTATTTCGAAATACAGATGTCTCTACTCCGAATAATTCACGAATCTTTTTACGATGTAGCTCCACTTGTCGCTCGAATTCATCGCGGCTATAAAAGAAAGCAAGGCTGTGATAATACGTTTCGGAGACAATTTCAACTTGTCCGGTTGTGACAAGTCTCTTGAAGCTCTCGATAACATCAGGTGCCCATTGCTCGGCTTGCTCAATAAATGTTCCCGTAATGCTCAAAGACACTTTAAACTCGGGATGTTTTTTTAGAAGTTTTTCAAGAAGTGCATTCATCGGACGATATGATTTATCGGCAACTTTTCGTAACACTTTTTCATTGTTGCGGTCAGTATCTTGTGCTTTCTCGTCAAAATAGTCATGCGCCTCAGCTGTGTCGAAGATACTATATTGTCTTACACGCCACGGCTGATGAACATGAAGATAAAGAACTATACCGCGTTTGCTCATACTATAGCTCCTTTTCGCATTCTTGAGTAAAGCGCCATACATTGATTGGCGACGTCATGCCAGGAGATACGAGCATACTCATGTTGAACATTATTTCGTAGCTCGCTCGAAAGAGCAGGAGAGGTCGCAATACCAATCATTTGATCCGCAAGAGCATCAACATCCCAAAAATCATATCGGAAAATACTGTGAAGTATCTCACCAACACCTGATTGTTTCGTGATGATTAATGCATTACCATAATGTGCCGCTTCAAGTGCCGTAAGACCGAATGGTTCACTCACTGAACTCATCACAAAGATATCCGCAACGTGATAAGCATCGCGCCACTGCTTTCCTCGAATAAATCCAGTAAAAAAAACTTTGTCAGAAATACCCAGATCAGCACTTAGACGAATAAGCTCGTCTCGCTGTTCACCATCTCCAGCAAGAAGAAAAACAAGTTTGTCATATTTCTCACAGGCTCGTGCGGCCGCTCGAATAAAGTGAGTAAGTCCTTTTTGAATAGTAAACCTTGTAATAGTTGAAACGACAGTGTAGCCTTCGGATTTTAATTCCTCAAGATACCTATAGGTGCGCTGATCATACTCGTATTCACCCAGACTTGCAACGTCTATGGCATTATAAATAACCTCAATCTTATCCGCGGGTATACCGTAACGCTGGATAATAATATTCTTTGTAATAGTACTAACGGCGATGATACGATCAGCCATCATCAAACCCTGATATTCAATCTCATGTACGAGCGGATTACCATACGACTCACCAGAGCGATCAAATTCAGTCGCATGGACGTGCACAATTAACGGCGCATCTGTTAGCTCTTTGGCTCGCATGCCAGCCTCCATCGTAAGCCAATCGTGAGCGTGAATTGCGTCGGGTTTGTTATTCTTAACAAAATGTTCAACAAATTTGACATAGTGCTTCTGGACACCACGCATGTCTTTAAGGTCATTCGCTTCAACTTCGTCAAGACCAATACGACGAAGATACTTACTATCATACGCTCCCATAAGCCCATAACGATCAAGTGGACCGAGCTTAGTTGCAGCATGGATAGTCATAAATTCAGCATTCGGATGATACGCATCGTAGGGCACAACAAAGTCGATCGATGCGCCTTTTAGAGCGAGCGCTTTCGACATATGATAGCATGCTACCCCGAGCCCACCACTGTTATGTGGCGGGAGCTCCCACCCAAGCATAAGTATCTTCATACCACTCGTTTACGAACTACTACCGTTCGAACGCTCCTTTTCATTGCTACTTTAGTGTTTATTATAGGCATACGCTTATGCTTTTACAAGTGCCGAAAGATTAATAACACATTAAAGGCGTAAGCGACATGGTTGCCTTACCAAACAACTGTTGAGATAATAGAACATGGCCGGAAAATAAACCGCGTCAATTCATCTTAGAACCTTCATTTTGATCTCGACATCGAAGATGAATCATTTACCAAACTGACACAAAAAACATAGTACATGTTCAGAGAAAAGCCACGCTATAAAAGACGCGAGGCGTTTTTACTGATCCATACATATAGTAACTAAACGTCAGGAGTGCCTTTGAATAACTATCTACAGCCGTTTCTTAAGCGATGTACGACTCATTTCTACAAAAAGGGAGAAGTCATACTGCAGCAAGATGCAGTGCCGTGTTCTGCGTTTGCTGTTAAAACTGGGACAATAAAAGCATACAATATCACGTCTAAAGGTGAGGAAAAGCCAATCGGTTTTAGCAGTAAAAATGAGCTTTTTCCAATTGGCTGGATCTTTAATAAAATTCGCAAAGCACAGTACTACTATGAAGCCCTCAGCGACAGTGAGCTCTACACCATTCATAAAGATGACTTTGCTTCGTACATAAAAGACAATTCCAATGCGATGTCTCAGGTCCTAGATGGCTGTCTCTGGGATGTCCTAAGTAATGAAATGCGTATTAATGCATTGAGTCAATCAAAGGCGTTCGACAAAGTACTTTATACAATTCAATATTTAGCATTATGTTTTGGTCGCAATGTACGGACGGATCTTGTGGAGATTTCAGTACCCTTCACTCAACAAGACGTTGCAAATTTTACAGGTCTTACGCGGGAAACTATAAGCGTTGAATTGAAAAAACTCTCAGCCCTGAAGGTTATATTCTACAGAAACCGCAATTTCATCGTCTTAACAGATAAGCTAGATGCATTACTCGATGATGAGTATGAACATCAATTGATTCGCTAAGTGTGAAATAATTCATATTTTTATCTTTTTCTCTCATGTTAAGCTTGCCTTCGGTAAACTTTGACAAAAAGGAGATACATGAAGAAATCGCCGCGTTTATACCTGTTCATCATAGCTTGTTGGATCGGCCTGACAGCAGTTACATTGACCCCGTTCATGAAAGCAGTTCAAAAATCAGAGAGCCATGGAGCTCTCGTTCTTACACTAGTCAGCCTCAGTACAGTATTTGTTATTTACTTTTGGCTTAATGGCACAAAAGACCTTGTGTATACATTCTATTACTACACAATGCGAAAACATTTTAAACTCCCAGAACGAGGCGAGTGGCGACGTAAAAATGGCTCAATAGCAGATAAAAAAATTGTCGCAGTTTACTGTACCTGTAACGATTTCAATGGAGCGAGTCTAGCAGCAAGTATGTACCAAGACTACCCTAATGTGTCATTTGTCATTCTCGACGACTCAAGAGATCCAGACTATATTGAACAGGTAGACGAATTTGCAAGACGGCATACGTTAGAAGTCATCAGAAGGAAAGATAGAGAAGGGTTTAAAGCGGGTAATCTCAATAATTACCTCAAACAAGCAGACTATGATTACTTTATTATCCTTGATAGTGACGAGATCATTCCACGTTCATTCATTACTCGTTCGTTAGACTATTTCGCTCATTATCCCAACGTTGGCATCGTGCAGGCAAATCACGTCGCAACCCGTAATCGCAACAAATTCATGAAACTTTTTGCAATGGGCGTTGATTCGCACTGGCCAACCTACCAAACCGTAAAGCATCATAATGGATTTCTCTCACTATTAGGGCACGGTGCATTAGTGAGTCGAGAATGTTACCTAGCAGCAGGGGGCTTTCCACATCTTGTTGCAGAAGATCTTTGTATGAGTATTGAAGCACGCAATAAAGGCTACTACGTTGCTTTCGCACCAGACATTACCTGCGAAGAAGAATACCCAATTAGCTATCTTGCATTCAAAAAAAGACACTCCAAGTGGACTCAAGGAAACATGGAGTTCATCAAGAAATACACTGGGCACATTATTCGTTCTAAAATGACATGGTACGAAAAGCTCGATATTATTCTCTTCACCTACAGTCTGCCACTATCCGCCTTCTTCGCCTTCTATATCATTATTAATGTCGTCCTATTACCGGCTCTCGATTATAAAATCGTCTATCCAGTATGGCTCTTTGTTCCGACACTGCTATTCCTAATTGCACCAATGCTCAATGATATTATCTACTATGCCCGTAGTATCAATCCATTTAAGTTACTCTGGTACCTTGTTCATACTATCCTGCTTTATGGCTCCATGCTCTTTACGAGTTTGCGTGCAAGTGTTACCTCAACATTTGGGAAATCAGTCTTCGTTGTAACACCAAAAGATCATACCCGTCTTGGTCGTTGGGAAGCAGTCTGGGCAAATAAAGGTGAGCTTATATTTGGAATAAGTGTCCTAGTCGTCGCATTTATCTTCAATAACTCAATTCTACCGACTGTTGTCATCGCTATCCCAGGACTATTTAGCATCTATCTCGCGCTCATGGCAAACGCAGAATAATTACCATATAAAAATAGTGAAAGCCCCGCTGAGAACAGCGGAGCTTTCACTATCAGGTGTCGCTCGCTGCCCATGCGGGGCTATATTCTAGTCTTCCTCAGCTACCATCTGCTGCAAAAGGCGAACCTTCTGCGCTTCAGGGAGCACATCCATAAAGGGCATCGCCGGTTGCCATGTGCCACTTCGCAGCAACGTGTGAGCCTCCAGCGCCTTCTTGAATGTTGGAGCGGTCAGAACCAATGACCATGACCGCTTGATCACGACCGGCACTTCGAGCCGGATGGTGTCTCCAGGATACGAATGCGCGCCGGCATTCCTGACGATCGCCTCGATCGTATCCTCAGACAATGGGTAATCGTGCTCGATCGCCCAGCGCACCGTTGCTGACGCGCCGTCGATACGACCCGACTCCAAATTCCATGACTCGTAGCACCCAGCTTGCGGAAAGTGGTCGGAACCACCTTCCTTGATCTGAACCAACTTGACACGTAGACCCTCAAAGGGGACTAGCATGTCCATTGACGTCGCTGCGCCGTACCGCGAGAAATCGACTCGCACGAGATCACCCATGATCGGATGAACCCGCGCCCCTGCATAGTCGAAGCCGTAGCTCGACGTCTTTTCGTCATGCAGTTTCGCCAACAGTGACTCACGCAGACGAGCACGCTTACTCGAAGCACCAAGGTCGTACACTGCACTGATTTCCAGACCGTGCATTACAATCGCCTCTCGTTCCAGTGAAACTAGACTAGAACTATAATAAACTGTTATTTTATATTAGTCAAAATAGGCTACGGCAACGAGTCGCTAAAAACGACTGATGGCTCATTTTACTGACCACCGTTAAGCGCATATGAAGGATCTTGTCGTGCCGCACGGTATGCTGGATAGAATCCAGCCAAAATCCCAAATGCTGTCGTTACCACTATAGCTCCGCCAGCTAGCCAAAGGGGGACTGTAGCAATATTTGTTATAACAAATCCTTGGGAACTGAGGAGGGCGTTACTATACTGGTTTATAAATTGGCCTATGAATATACCAATGATCGAGCCAAGGGTACCGCCAACAAGACCAAGCAGAGCAGACTCAACAAGAAAAAGAGACATGATAAACCTTTTTCGTGCACCACAGGCCCTCCAGATACCAATGACATATTGTTGTTCCGAGACAGTCATAAGCATTGTATTAACCACTCCCAGTGCCGCCGCAATAATGGCTATAACAGCAACAGCACCTAGAATAACCCATACCATGGTTGTAAATTGCTGCAGCTCTTCCACTTGGGAAAGTGTTGACGTTTGCCCATAGCCAAGCTGTCTAACGGCATCCGCTACAGCTTTGACATTCGATACAGTATCTACAACAACTTGAATCGCGGTATAGCCATCATTTGATAACTGGTCGACTGTTTTTAGTTGAGCGCCATCGTTATAGCGAGCAGTTCTTAGTGCATGCGCCCATCCAAGCGACACAAACAATGAATTTTGATTAACGCCGCTATCGGTCACACCAATAATCGTAACGGGCAGCGTTGTCGTTGATTGGTTGTAGGTATTCGTTTCTCGTTCCGTTGCATTCGCCGCTGGTATAGTTGCACCAATTCCTCGATATCCCTTTTGAGTTGTAAGCTGCAGTGTTTTTCCTATGAGTGTAGTAGGTGCGTTACCATACCCAAGCGCTTTAGCATAGGCATACCCTAGAATGACCACATTAGATTCGTCATTTGATGCAAACTGCGTACCTGCCTTAAGGCCAAGCGAGACGTCCCGTGGAATACCATTCACCTGTGCTACGTACCGACCGCGCCCACCGTCCATAGAGAAACTAGCGATCTCCCATATATGGGTATCTGGATACGCGGAGCGCACATGAGGAATCACTGACAGCTTCGTAATCGTTGCATCATCCAGCTTGGACGCACTCGCATTTACTTGCTGCACATCGCCAAGGGGACCGAGTGTTCCACTGGTTTGGTTTGGCGTGACCGAAATACCAGTCAGCGCGTCACTACTACCAAACTGCTGCAGAACCGCCTGACGACTGCCAAAACTAATAGCTACCATGACAACAAGGATGACAGTGCTAATGATAAGGGCTAGAATCGTCAGAAGAGACCTCGTATATTGCCTACGAATATCTTTCAGTGCGATAGAAATATAGTCAAAAAAACGCATATCTACCTCTTTACCAATTGACCATCTTGTATGTGAATGATCCGTTCAGCTCGTTTCGCAAGCATAAGATCATGAGTCACCATCAAAATCGTCATCTCTTGTTCAGCATTTAGCTTTTCTAAGATGCTCATTATTTCTTGACCCCGCACGGAATCCAAGCTGCCTGTTGGTTCATCGGTAATAAGAATCTCCGGCCGATTAACGAGTGCACGCGCAATAGCAACACGTTGCCGCTCGCCGCCTGACAGTTCGTTTACCCGTCTATGAATTTTATTGCCAAGTCCGACAATTTCCAAATAACGAGTGGCCAACTTATGACGTTCCTCGCTCCTTTTACCTGCGATAATAAGAGGAATAGCAACATTCTCAACGGCAGTGTAATAGGGAATAAGATTAAAGTTCTGAAAGACAAATCCTATTTTCTGGTTGCGATAGGCTGAGAGCTCTTTATCACTCTGTTTTTTTAAGACCTTTCCGTCTACCAGCACACGACCCTGATCTGGCGTAATGAGCCCTCCAATAACCTGTGTTAGTGTCGTTTTCCCAGATCCAGAAGGCCCTACAATGGCGACAAGCTCGCCTCGCTGAACCGTGAGCGAGATATGGCCAATAGCTGTGATTGTTTCTTGGCCTCGATGATAGAGTTTTGTGACATCTTCTATCTTGAGTAGTGGAAGGTTCTGCTGCATACCCATACTATATAAGTATAACCGAAATGATATGGATCGCTCAAAAAGGTATCGTTGACAGTCAGCTTGTAGACGATTATTATTAGATATGAAAACGCTATATGTGGTGTTTATAAAATAGTACATGGCGCCATGTTATTAGCACAGAGAAGAGATTGGGATACCGAGAGATCCTAGCGTAGACACAAAAAGTCGCAAAATACGTAAACAAGGTAAGTATGAGTGTTGTAATAAAACAGCCTAAAAAAATAGGAGGGGTTAGTCACCCAAAAAGGAGTGCTCTTAAGGAGGAGGATCTTAAACGAGCTCGGGATCGTCGTCGTATTCACACCCTACGATCCGCCAAATCCCGCAAAAACTCCCTCAAATTGCTCTGGTTACTTGTTGGTCCAGGGATTCTTGTCATGCTCGGAGAAAACGATGGGCCGAGTATGATTTCATACGCTACAACGGGCGCTACATACGGTGTTGGATTCTTCCTTCCGTTTATTATCCTCACCTTCACTATGGCATTCGTTATTCAAGAAATGACAGTACGCCTTGGCGCTAGGACGAAGCATGGACACGCCGAACTTATCTCAGCAAGATTCGGCAAATCTTGGGGCTTGTTCGCCATGATCGATCTTATCGTTGGTAATCTCTTAACGCTCGTTACTGAATTCATAGCAATCAGCGCTGGACTTGGCTTCTTTGGTATTCCTCCTATCATCTCTGTCCTTAGCACCCTCTTAATCATTATCGCTATAACAATGTCAAGACGCTATTGGACATGGGAACGTGTGACGCTTGGTTTTGCGCTGTGCAATCTTATTTTCGTTCCTATTGCAGTCATGGCACACCCCGAACCGAGCCAGATTGTCTCGGCATTTACAACCTGGAATCCTCTCCCTGGCGGCATAACAGCCGGATTTCTCCTCCTCGTTATGTCAAATATCGGTGCAACCGTCACACCTTGGATGCTCTTCTTTCAACAAAGCGCAACGGTAGACAAAGGCATGACAACAGAAGATATCCGTCATGGACGCATCGATACTGCACTTGGCGCACTCGTTGCCGCGATAGCCGCAATTGCAACAGTTCTCATTACGTCACAACTCTTCACCCATCATATAGATACGTCAAATTTCCAAGGCGCAGACTTCGCTCATAGCCTTATGCCTTTCATAGGGCAAACAGGAGCAACACTCTTTGCACTAGGCATCTTCGAATCAGGTCTCGTTGCTGCGATAGCCATTTCGTCTTCATCCGCCTACGCCTTCGGTGAAATTACTCACCGACCACATAGTCTTAATAACTCTTTTCGCGAAGCATGGCCATTTTACGCTGTCATCCTCCTCGCGGCAGGCATAGCCGGTTCGCTCATACTCATTCCTCATGCGCCACTCGTTTTTATTGTTCTTATCGTAAATGTCATAGCAACACTCTCAATGCCTCCAGCAATTATATTTCTTTTACTGCTTGTTAATGACAAGGAAATTATGGGTGCGTATGTTAATAAAAGGCTCGGTAATATCTTTGGCATTGCCATAGCTCTTTTTCTCATTATTGTCGGAATAACATTCGGCGTTATCACCGTCTTTCCCCATCTTCTAAAGACATAGAAACGTGGCGAATAAGAAGCGTATAATAGAGAATAGGTAGGAGAGAAGGGCATGTATGAAAATGAATTAAATAACGATTCAAGCTCTTGGGCATATGATGTCCTTGAAACAGACCAGCTCTCTTCATCAAAGCTACAGTTCAAACAACGCAGTATGAATCGAAAGCTGTCTATTCTTCTATGGGGCCTACGCCTCTACGCCATTGTCATGCTTCTTCTTGTTATCGTTCAAGTAGTGAACAGTTTCGATCAATAGCAAACCGATTGCTTATACGGATTGCAGAGTAGCCTTATCCCACAGTGTCGTTCGGATAGGGCCAGTAAAACCGAAGCGACTAGAAATACGCTCTCTCAACTCTTGCTGAGTAAATACACGCAGTGGATCTTGATGAAGAAGATAGTCTTCTAATTCCTTATATACTCTTTTTAGTTGTTCGCGATCACTTCCAGATAATGGTTGGCCTGGCTGGAGTCGTGAGGTTATATCTCGTACTCTATCAAGTACGAGATCAATATCAGTAGGATTAGAGACAAGGTTAGCTACGTAGAGGACGATGTCGAGTTCTTGTTGTGGTGTAAGTATAACTGTTACCCTATTATTGGGTTGAGAAGTTCGTCCAGAAACTTGAGACGGCACGATAGTTGTTTCAATAGCTCCAAAGGTTCGTCCAGCGATAACAAGAAATAATGACCCAATAATAAATGGTACGGTTGGAATGCTATAATCGTAATACCAGTCACCAGTATTCATCGTGAGCTCGACAACGGCATACTGCCAACCCGCGAAACTGAGCACTGCTAGGGCGCGAAATAGCCAATCCATCGCTTTGGCGTATGATAAACCAATCTTCTTGCGCACTGAGTAAGCAAGAATGGCGGCAAACGTCATAAAGACAGAGTTTAAAATACTAAGGCCAAGTGCGATATGATACGAAATCTCATCTACGTTAACAACAACATGCGGTAAGAACACCGCTCCTAGAGACAGTAACACCGAGACGAGAATCGCAAGAGTTACGGATCGCCATTTACTCTTAATCCCGAGGAGTTGAGACAATATACGCATGCTCCAGAAGAAACCAACCACTCCAACGAGATAGGGAATTGCTATACCACCGGAATCAACCCATACATCAATACTGAATATATTTATAAGTGGTAATTGTATTTGAGCGAGTCCAAATGCTCCGATCCCAACACAGAGAATGAGATACGCCCTACGAAGTTCAACACGGAAACGTCTTAATCCTGTTAAGAAAAAGGGTATCGCAAAAAGGCTTAGCAACATTGCCATGACGGTCAACGTTATCGATGAGTTAACACTGGCAAAATTAGTAGGAAATAGTAGACCTATAACAATAGCGATAACAACTGCAGACAGTGACCCTAGCCACATGATGAACGTATGATTTTTCATTTCCTTATTATCATGCCTATGCTTTATATAGTTACTTTTTTAAGAAGAAATTACAAGTCTCGATAGGAACACCACCTTGACGCAAAATCATAATTCGCTTACGCTTAAAGGAGAAAGGGTGGGCACAATGCAAAAACAAGCTTCATGGGATGATCTAGAACAAGATTCGACGATAACCCCCATATATGCATCGCGCTCACTAAATACAGCGGTACCAAAATATACAATTCCAAGATTGGGACTCGCCGCAGACACCGCATACCAGATCGTCCATGATGAGCTCATGATGGATGGTAATGCTCATATGAATATGGCAACATTTGTCACAACCTGGATGGAACCCCAGGCAACGCTCCTTATGACTGAAACACTCGAAAAGAATCTCATTGATAAGGACGAATACCCCCAAACCGCTGAGATAGAAAAACGCTGCATTACAATGCTCGCAACACTATGGAACACGCCAAAAGGTGCCAATGCACTTGGTACGTCAACAGTTGGCTCAAGTGAGGCGTGTATGCTCGCCGGTATGGCATTTAAATGGAGGTGGCGCAATCAACAAAAGAAACATAAAAAGTCGATCGAAAAACCCAACCTCGTCATGGGCCAAAATGTGCAGGTATGTTGGGAGAAGTTCTGTCGTTACTGGGATGTTGAACCAAGATACGTTCCAATGGAAAAAGGACGCTACCATATCGGTGTCGATGAGGCCATTGCCCTCTGTGATGAAAACACAATAGGCATCGTTGCTATTATGGGAAGTACTTTCGACGGTAGTTATGAACCAGTTGAGCAACTGTCTCAGGCGCTTGATGCATTTCAAGAAAAGACAGGGCTTGATATTCCTATTCATGTTGATGCGGCAAGCGGTGGGTTTGTTGCACCCTTTATACAACCAGATATTGTATGGGATTTTCGTCTCAATAGGGTGAAGTCGATTAATACATCAAGTCATAAGTATGGCATGGTCTACCCTGGACTCGGGTGGGTGCTTTGGCGCCATCCAGATGACTTGCCGAAAGAACTCATCTTCAATGTCAATTATCTAGGTGGTGAAATGCCAACATTCGCTCTCAATTTTTCAAGACCGGGTAATGGTGTCATCGCACAATACTTTAACTTCCTTCGCCTCGGATATGAGGGGTATAGACGCATTCAGCAATCCTGTCAGAATACTGCGCTCTATCTATCTGATAGCATCGCAAAGATGGGACCCTTCGAACTTATTACACGGGGAAACGAGCTACCTGTTTTTGCCTTCACTCTCAAAAAAGAGGTGGCTCATTTCAGTCTCTTTGATCTTTCCGATAGACTAAAGCAACGCGGATGGCAAGTGCCTGCCTATATGCTTCCCGCTAATCTTGAGAAGATGAGTGTTATGCGTATCGTCGTTAAAGAAAACTTTAGTCGAGACATGGCAGAAATGCTTCTTGATGATATTCAAAAACATTTAGCATGGTTTGATAAACATCAAATAGATAGACCTACTCACTTCACTCCAATGTTCCATCATTAGCCGTCTCCTTTATAAAGTTGACATAGTATGTCCTCTCGCTGCATGTCGTGCTCGATTTACCCGAGGACCTCGCGCCCTTCGAGCCAAAACCTATTCCTCCAGTACGAGACCAGTCTCAAGAACTGGATAAGGTGGACACATACATGCTACTCGATTTCGCGTAGCATGTATGTGAAGTGAACGCCCGCTCAATACGATAGGGTCTCCCGGCGCACTAACGTATAGTGCTCCGGGCTGTGCCCTAAGTTGCCGATGTTAGTTGGCTATTTAGGGAACAGACTTACCTCACTAAGTACAGAAACCATTCTACCAAATAGATGCTCTTTCAAGTGGTTCGCGATAAAGCAGGTCGCCCTCCTGAACATGAAACGTGTCATAAAAAGCCTGAACATGAGAGATGATACCATTCACTCTGAATATTTCAGATGGGTGCGGGTCGCTTATCGTGAGCTCTCGAACCGCTTCTTCACGCGTATTGACTCGCCATGTCTCGCCATAATGAAGGAAGAAGAGTTCAGAAACAGTATGTCCGTCTTTTACTATCTCTGACATATCTTTTGTCTTTTCCCTTAAGACTTGGTAGCTCAGTTCAATACCTCCAAGATCTGCGATACTTTCTCCAATAACAAGTTTGCCTCGCATTTTTAAACCTGGAAGCACCTCGAAAGCATCTGCTTGCTTTACGACAATATTTGCACGAGATTCAAACGCGATACGTTCTTGTTCCGATTGCCAGGTTCTTGCATTACCTTCAGCATCAAATTGACAACCCTGATCGTCAAAACTATGTGTTAGCTCGTGCCCAATCACCATACCGATACCTGAAAGATTTTCTGCCAGATGCGCTCCTGGATCAAAAAAGGGCTTCTGGAGAATTGCAGCGGGAAAACAGATGACAAGACGTTGCGGGTCGTTATAGGCATTTACCGTCTGCGGATACATGTGCCACTCATCACGTGATGTCTTTTCATTCAGTTTTTTAAGGTGGTAATCAGTATCAAATTCACGAGCAGCGATCTTATTTGCGATATACGATGTCCGGTCTATGTGAATCGCACTAAAATCTCTAAATACATCCGGATATCCGATCAGGACTTTAATATTAGCAAGCTTCTTGAGCGCTTCAGCTTTCGTTGCATCGCTCATCCAATCAAGGCCACTAATTCGCTTTGCATATACCGCGCGAACATCTTCAACAATGGAGAGAACTTGCTGCTTGGAGCTTTCAGGAAAATGTTTTTCGGCATAAAGTCGGCCGACACCCTCACCAATAGCACTATTAATAGACGCGGCAACTCGTTTCCAGAGCGGAAGTGGTTCTTTCGTACCTGACAGTACTTTTCCAAAGAACTCAAAACGAAGCTTTGCATATGTTTCGTTAATACTTCCATAGTAGGTAGAAACAAATCGCCATTTAAGATAGATTTTCCAATCTTCAAGCGTACGAGAGGCGAGTTCTTTTTGCAAAAATGCGAAGTATTCGGGTTGATCGACGCTAAGATCGCTCTTAGGACTCCATTTAAGACCGTACGCATATTGTTCCCAATCAATCGCATCATACTCCTGTTTCAATGAGTCAAATGTACGTTTATTATAGTTTTTCTTTACATCTCGTAGCTCCGAGGGAGAACGCGAAACGGTTGCCAAAGCCAATTCTAGTGACCAAATTGCATCCCATAGAGCGTTCGCAGTTGACGCCAGCGCAGGAAAGTGAGCGTGCACGTTATGAATATGGCTTTCGTATTCTTTTCGCACACCCTGCATCTTTTCGTTATCTTCAAGGTAATACTCTCTACTCGGAAGAGTGAGAGATGCCTGACGAACATGAAATAGTTGGCGTTCACTATCTTCATCGTCTACCTCAATAGCTGACGACCATATACCCTGCACGCCAACACGATCAAGCTCCCCCATGACATTCATAAATTGATGAATGTCATGGACAGCATCAACCTTTTTAAGGTAATCATCAACAAGAGAAAGATGTTGAGACTCAAACAGGTCTACATTCATGCCGGTGTAATAGAAATCGCTCGCTTGTTGCTCAATACTACCAGGTTCAAGATCACTACGTTTACTTAATGCTTCATAGATACGACGCATATCTTCAAGAGACTCGTCACGCAGTACATTAAATGATCCCCAACGCATCTCGCTAGCCGGTATTGGGTTAGTACTAATCCATGTGTGATTCACATAATGATAGAAATCATCTTGAGGGCGTATTGAGGTATCTAATGCAGTCGTGTAATCGTTCAGGAGTGTCGTGGCCATGCACTAATTGTACTGTATTATGCTTATGAAGCTCAACTATTTTTGGTGACGATGGCGCCACTGCTGCAATTGATTATGGAGCTGTTGGGCAAGTGTCGAATCTGAAGTTTTTTGCACTGAACTCAATGACGAAATGGAAGATGAAGGCTGATCTTGTGCTGAAGTCTGGGTATTCTGTGAACTACTACTAGCATTTACCACATTAGAAGATGAGGTCGTGGTAGGCTGAAGTGAAGCACTTTCGGGATAGGACGGCACCGTACTTGCTGTATAGCCTATATTGATATTCTGGTGCGGAGCTTGCATAACCGGCATAATTTCATAGACAAGAAAGCAGAGCGAAGCAACAATTCCACCGCCTAGCCACCACCAAAAACGACTTCCTTTTTGAGCAGCGGCTTTTGAGAAGGATTCCTTTTCATATACATCACGAGCAGTAGGCGCCGCCATTGGTTGAGCAGACGGTTTCTGCGTCCTTCGAGGGGTATGCGGTGTCGCCCGATAGCTCGTTGTTGGCGGACTAATAGGTCGGGGCAAAATTCTTGCATCATATTCACGACGAGTCAAAGGGTTAGAAAGCACCCCGTAAGCTTCATTCAGTTTTACCATCTGCTGCTCGCTCCCTCCGTGGTCCGGATGAAGGTGAAGGGAGAGCTGACGGTAGCGCTTCTTAATTTCAGCAAAGGTGGCCGTTGGTTGAAGCGATAATAGTTGGTAGTACGTCTCAGAACCCATATATCATTATTATAAATGATATCCTTGAGAATTGCTTGGATCTACAGTCTCAATGCTTGATCCCATACTTTCCACTCGTGATAGGACACGAAAAATGTATACTTGATTAGCTTTATGACTCCATAATAACAAGATGCTCTTGCTTAGTATTGATAGTCTACCCTATAGTAAGGACGGTATAGATGACAATATCGCATCGTCATTCCGAACTACACACTATAGACAAGGAGATCACATGAGTGTCCAAGTGGCAATCGCCGCAAAAAAACTAGACAAAGACTACGGGAAAGGGCAAAGCCTTTTTCATGCGTTAAAAGATATTAATATTAGTATTAATGCAGGCGAAAGTGTTGCTATCGTCGGGAAGAGTGGATCAGGAAAAAGTACTCTTATGCACCTACTTGCCCTCATGGATACACCGACACATGGAGCTGTGTGTATAGGTGATCAAGAAGTTGGCGAACTTTCTAAAAGAAAACAAGATCAGCTCCGTAACCAAACATTTGGATTTGTCTTCCAGCAGTTCTTCCTTAATGGAAATGCATCCGTACTTGAAAATGTTATCCTCCCCCTTAAAATTGCTGGCATTAATAGCCGAACGCGCAAACAACGCGGCCTTGAAGCCCTTGAGGACGTTGAGCTTAAAGATAAAGCTAATAATAAGGCAAATGATTTAAGTGGTGGCCAAAAACAGCGTGTCGTTGTTGCACGAGCCCTTATCAACAACCCTAAGATCATCTTTGCAGATGAACCAACAGGAAACCTCGACTCAACGACGGGTGCTAAGATCGAGCAACTTCTTTTCGATCTCAATAAGAAGAAAGGGATCACGCTCATTATCGTCACGCACGACCCAGACCTTGCGGCACGTTGCGATCGACAGATACATATTAAAGATGGTGTCATGCTTAGTAAAGGAGTAAAGTCATGAAGTTAAAAGATGTCTTTCTCACCGCTAGTGCAAACATGTTCCGCAGTAAACTGAGAACAGCGCTGACGGTGCTTGCCATTTTCATCGGCGCCTTTACCTTAACACTTACAAACGGCATTGGTTCAGGTATTTCAAGCTATGTCGATAAGCAGGTCAACACTGTCGGAGAGAAGGATCTCCTCGCAATTACTGTCAAAACATCCTCGAGCAGCAGCGACACGCCGCAACTTTACAAGCCCGGCCAAGCAACTGGCGTCGCAAGTGCGCGCTCAGCTGGAAGTACCGGTCTCCTGACGAGTAAAGACATAGCAACACTCACAGCTGACCCTGATCTTACCAATGTCGAGCCAACATTTGCGATTAATCCAGACTATATCCAAGGGCTCAATGGTCAAAAATATAAACTGACAAGTTCAGAGATTTCAAGTGGCGCAAAGCTAGACCTTGCATCAGGGGTCGAACTAGACAATGCAACATCAACAAATCAACTCATTCTACCACTCAATTACGTATCCGTTCTTGGCTATAGTAATGCGGCGGACGCAACTGGACGAGTGGTCACCGTCGCAGTTACAGATGCATTTGGTGAACAGCGCACCCTTCAGGCGACTATCGTAGGAGTACAGCAACCTGGACTTGTTAGTTCAAGTGGTATGTCCTTCAATCAAGCACTGCGAACAAACGCTTACGACCTACAAGCAACAGGGCTTCCACCTGCTGCAAAAAATAAGTACCCAGAGGCGGCCGCTCATATTGTTGGTGATCTCAGCGACAGTCATATCCAACAGATTAAGAATAAACTCGATTCCATGGGATACACAGCACAAACCTCAGAAGACCTCCTAGGGACATTCAAGTCAGTCATCAGCGCGATTACTTGGGTACTGAATGGTTTTGCTATTATATCCCTTCTTGCTGCAAGCTTTGGTATCGTTAATACGTTACTAATGTCAGTTCAAGAACGTACGAAGGAAATTGGTCTTATGAAGGCTATGGGCATGCGTAGTTCTCGTATCTTCCTCCTCTTTAGTACCGAAGCAATGCTTATCGGCTTTTGGGGAAGTGCACTAGGCGTCTTTATTGCCATACTCATCGGACAACTCATTAACCACATTGTCTCCAACGGTATCTTAAAAGATCTCCCGGGCTTTAATCTCCTCGCATTCTCATTTACTGCAAGCATCGGCATTATCGTGCTTATTATGGTAATTGCTCTCCTGGCGGGCACACTGCCCGCACGGAAAGCTGCAAAACAAAATCCAATCGATGCACTTCGTTACGAATAGGAAGGAGCATTCATTTGGCATCAAAAAGACCCACCCGAGGGTCTTTTTGATTTAGTAACCATATAGAATACAACGTAGTTTTTATCACATAGCAAATTGCATTGTCAGGCAGTAAACGTCGATGCTATGATACGAACAAGCTTTGAGAGGCTTACACAAACAATAATCCAACATAAACAAAAAGAGGTGTTTTTATGGTGTCCAAAAAAGAAATGGCCATTATTACTAATGGAGAAAAGCAGTCAGCAATCATTACCGAAAAGGAAATAAATCGATTTACACTACACAATTATTTCAGAGCAATACTGCCACAAAAGGGAACTGCTCTTACGTTAGGCATAACGTTTTCATTGACGGCAATATGTTTTGGCGCGATTTTGCCTTCGCTCCTTGCTCATGCAATTGATCTCGTCAGCCAACATCGTTCTTTAAAGTGGGGTGACGGGCTATTACCAACACTTTCTTATGCACTTATGATCGTCATTCTTGCAACAATGAGTAATGCAATCGGATTACATTTCTTTGCGAGATTAGATAGCCCTACGCAAAACAGATTGAGATCTCAGGTGCTCGATCGTCTTTTACACGAAAGTGCTAGTTTCTATGCTGACGCTATGACAGGATCCTTAACTGGTAACGTCATTGCCTACACAAACAGCTATGCGACCGTTCAAGATACGATCTTCATGCGTGGCATTAATCTTATCTTGCCGCTTATTGTCGGACTAGGCATCATCGCATGGCAATCTCTCCTCCTCGCATTAATGTTTGTTGCTATTGCAATCATCATTGGAGTAAAAACAATGATTGACTCAAAAGCACGCGCACCGTTTCGACAAGCCCGCAAACGATCTGGCACCCAGCTTAACGGCTTCGTCGGGGATGTTATTAGTAACAATGCAACTGTGAGAACATTTGCAGGTGAAGATATCGAAATGGAGGGTCTTCATAAACAGCAGCTGCTATGGCGTCAGGCCGCCCAAGCTAACATGCGAGTCTTTTCAAAGCACTACATCTCGCTTGTAGGTGGCATCAATATTCTTCAGGTGGCAGGTATCGGAATGGCAGCCTGGCTTGCTTTATCCGGAAAGATCAGTCTCGGTCTCATTATCTTTGCTATTTCATATTCGCAAAAACTAAGCAATGGACTCCTAGAGCTAGGCCCTCTTGTGCAAACATATCAAGGAGCGCTTATGGATGCTTCGCCAATTAGTGAAATCCTCATGTCCTCCATTGAAGTAGTAGACCACTCTAAAGCAAAGAAATTAAAAGACGTAAAAGGTGCTATTTCTATCAACAGCATCTCATACTCATATGACGATACAGAAGATCCAGTCCTTGCTAACGTCACCCTTTCCATTCCAGAAGGTCAGTCCCTTGGCCTTGTTGGCAGAAGCGGAGGAGGGAAGACGACACTGACAAATCTTCTTTTACGACTTGCTGAACTCAGAGAAGGAACTATTACAATTGATGGAAAAGATATTAGCAAGGTATCGCAACGCTCGCTTCGACAAGCAATTTCCTACATCCCACAAGACTCGCATCTGTTCCACCGAACAATACGAGAAAATATCGCCTACGGAAAACCGAAGGCAACCGATCGACAAATTATAGCAGCAGCAAAGAAGGCGCACATTTGGGAGTTTATCAAGCAACTTCCCGATGGTCTGGACACAAAAGTAGGCGAACGTGGAGTAAAGCTTAGCGGCGGACAAAGGCAACGTATCGCAATTGCACGAGCAATACTAAAGGATGCACCAATCCTCATATTCGATGAAGCAACAAGTGCACTGGATAGCGAAAGTGAACAACATATACAAGCATCCTTAGATAGCTTAATGCGTCACCGCACGGCAATCGTTATAGCGCATAGGTTAAGTACGATTCAAAAAATGGATCGAGTAGTTGTCCTTGATCAAGGAAAAATAATTGAGGATGGTACACATACAAAACTGCTTAAACAGAAGGGACTCTACTCACAACTATGGTCGCACCAAACGGGTGGTTTTATAGAGCGCAGTATATCTTAAATATTGAGACCATTCTGACGTGAATTAGTCGATAAGGGCATCGCAGAAGTTGCGTCAAATTGCGCAGAAGCACCCTCTTCGTTGACAAAACATTTAACATTTTAAGATACAAAGACATAGCATCTACATAATTTCATAGTTTCGAATGGGTGACTCGCTGACTTTTTATCCATACTTCAGAAGGGCTGCCCGACGTCTGGGGTTGGCTGTGAAATCTCTCACACCTTCACTCCAGCAGACGTCAGACAGCTTCCTTCGTTGCGTTAACTCACAGCGGTGAGATTAGCGCTTGTGGCCACCGAAGCCCTTGCGCTGTCGATTCTGGATCACATCGGCACCCATCCCAGATCCCTGCGACAAGAACCTCCCGACGAGAGACGCCAGGATCACTCCGAAAGGGGTACCAGTATCGATAGCGGCGTCGGCCGCCCAGCGACCTTCACCGGAGTCGGAGACCTGCCTCTCGAAGGGCTCAGAATCCGGCTCCTCAAAGAGAGACTCCGCCGTGAGGTCCAGCAACCACGAGCCAACAACCGACCCACGGCGCCACAGTTCGGCGACCTCTGTGATATCGATGTCGAGCTTGTAGAGCTCCGGATCGACCATAAGCTTGCTCCGCTCCGGGTCGCTTCCTGAATCGAAGCGCGTGAGCAGGTTGAAGCCCTCGGCGAACGCAGCCATCATCCCATACTCGATAGCGTTATGCACCATCTTGACGGCATGACCTGCACCGTGACCGCCGCAGAGCAAGTAACCCTGCTCCTCTGGACGGAATTCGCCAACCCTTCCGGGCGTACGTACAGCCGCTTCCACACCAGGTGCGAGAGCTCTGAAAACGCGCTCGACGTAGTCGAAGACCGCCCGCTCACCACCGACCATCAAGCAGTAGCCCCTTTCGAGACCCCACTGACCGCCACTGGTACCGACGTCCATATGCTGAATGCCAAACTCGGCGAGTTCCTTGGCGCGCCGGATGTCATGGACGTAGTGCGTGTTCCCGCCATCGATGATGACATCACCGCGCTTGAGGAGCCCAGTGAGCTCGTTGATGACCTGCTCGGTCAGGTTGGAAGCAACCATGACCCAGACGACCCGGTTTCCCTCCGGCAACGCGGTGACCATGTCGGCCAGACTGTCGAAGTCGGAGACCTCAGGGTTGATGTCATAGCCAAGGGCATGCACACCGCCCCGCTTGAGACGCTCGCGGATCCCAGCACCCATCGTGCCGAGTCCGACGATCCCGATCATCGGAACCTCAGGCCTCTCACTCGACCATCCTGTCGATTGCTTATCAGATACCGTGTTGGACACGATGCTCCTTTTAAGGATGTGGGTACTGCCGCCCGTTGCGACAGAATAAAGCACCTCCCGTCAAGGAAGTGCTCACCCGCATGTGATTATATACATGTCTATAGCATTTGTGCAATTTTAATCTTCACTTTTTTAAATTGATCCATGATCTTACGAGCACGCCTTACTACAGACTTTGGTACATGTGATTCCTGAACCGTCACTAATGCGGCTCCAAAACCATGAGACACGCAACATCTTTAAACCCAGTCAGTACGGAATTCGCTAGGTCTTTCCTTGAAATAGTCACCGCCAAATATACCCATCTGTAGCATCTGCTTTGGCGTAAGATCAGGTTGAAAATCCGGTGTAAAGTCCTTACTAGCAGTCTCGGCCAGTCGATAAGTATAGCCCGTCTGATAATGTTCATCGACCTGAATTATTTTTTGTTCCATAACGGTACAAGAAGACTTGTTCGTGCTTTATAAGCTTTATATTCTTTATTATTGCCCCAACGCACATCGGCAGCTTTCTCCAGAATAGGTACACCGGATATAAACATGAGACTAATGAAAATAGCCACAGGACTAGCAAGTCCTACTAAACGTTCCGGAGGATTCAGAGACTGAAAGGCGGTCAAATACATACCAATCCAGACACATATTTCACCAAAATAATTAGGATGTCGGCTATAATGCCACAACCCTTGATCAATCCATTTATTTTTATTATCGGGATTTTGATTAAATCTATATTTTTGCTGATCGGCAATTGATTCAATGATCAGGCCCATTAGCCATACGAGTAGACCTACATAACCAAGTACACCAAATTCAGCTCCGCGCGAGGCAACAAAGATCATAGGAAGGAGAAGTACCCAGGCAACAAACCCTTGGCCAAGCCAAAACTGCAAAAATTTTATGTAGTCTTTCCGTATAGCGTCAAAACGACTATCTTTACCGGATTTGCGTATTCTGTAGACGAGAAACCCACCTAAACGTACTGCCCAAATAAACACCATAGTACATAAAAGAACAAGTAAGTCTGTTCTATGGTCGGCAAGCAAAAGAATAGCAGCTGTAGTCGTAATAAAGCTAAGTGCATAGGCAAAATCTGTAAGTTTATCCGACTGGCGGTTATAGGCGATAAGGAATAGTGCAAAATTGATAAAAAGAACAATCAATAAACTTATCACAAATAACATACATGAGCCCCCTTTAAAAAATATGAGTAACTACATTTAAGTATAAACCACAAAAAGGATACGAGGCGTCCCATAAGAACTCTTGGCATATATTATCGAAGAGGCATCTTGTCTTCTCGGTAAAAGACGTTTTGTAAACTTTTTTTACAAAAAGTACTTGACGTTAATAATTATGGAAGTTACTATCAAAATATAATAACTATCATAATTTTATAGGGAGGGCAGAAAATGAAAAATAATACAAAACGATGGTGGAGCCTCGTGGCACTCGCGCTCAGTGGTCTCGTCGTAGGTCTCGATCTCACCATCCTAAACGTCGCACTACCAACACTTGCAACAGCACTTCATGCATCAACAACCGATCTGCAATGGTTTGCAAATGCCTACAACCTAGCAGTTGCCGCACTCCTGCTGCCAGCAGGGTTACTTGGAGATCGTTTTGGTCGTAAAAAATTATTGGTTGTATCACTCGTCCTATTTGCCATCGCATCACTTGCTTGTGCTTACGCAGGATCAGTCGGCATGCTTATTGCAGCCCGCGGACTCCTCGGCGTTGCGGCTGCCTTTTTAGTGCCACTCTCGTTCTCAATTATTCCCGTTCTATTTCCAAAGCCCGATGATCGCCGTAAAGCAATGGGCGTTCTCATCGCTACTAACGCGATCGGTGCTCCATTAGGGCCTATTGTCGGTGGACTGCTCCTCAATCATTTTTGGTGGGGCTCAGTATTCTTTGTGAATGTACCCGTCATTATCTTGGCGACAATCGCTGCGATCCTATTTATTCCTGAGTCTCGCGGTGTCAAAACGCGTTCACTCGACCTAACTGGCATGGTACTATCGAGTGCAAGTTTAACGAGTTTAACCTACGGGCTTATCGAAGCTGGCGCTGATGGATGGACAAGTACAAATGCAGTTGCCTCAATGATCGCTGGCGTTTTACTGCTCATCTTCTTCGGTATCCGTGAATACCGTGCAAATAAGCTAGAACCTGGAACCACTTTTGTCGATGTCAATCTTTTTCAATCACCAAGTTTTACATGGGGAACACTACTCACAACAATCGTCACATTCGCAATGTTCGGCCTCCTCTTTTCAATGCCGCAATTCATGCAGGCCATCCTCGGCACTGACGCATTAGGGACCGGCCTTCGCCTTATTCCACTCACACTCGGTCTCATGGTTGGGGCACGCGTGAGCCAACGACTCGCATCTCGTACTGGCAATAAAACAGCCGTCGCAACTGGATTTGTCATTGTTATCGCTGGCATGTTGCTTGGCACATTAACAAACGTCACCTCTGGTTTCGGTTTCATCGGAACATGGATGAGCATAGTAGGGATTGGTCTTGGCTTCGTACTTCCTACTGCGGCAGGTGCTGCAGTAACAGCACTATCACCAGAGCGAAGTGGTGCGGGTTCAGCCTTACTTCAAGCAGTACGACAGATCGGTGGTACAATAGGGGTGGCAGTGCTCGGTACGATATTAGGAAGCATTTATAAAAACGATGTCAACACATCTAAATTACCAGCCGCTGCCGCTTCGGCAGTACAGCAAGGTGTGAGTGTCGGTGTTGAAGTAGCACATAAAATGCACTCCGCTACGCTTCTCAACTCCGTCCTCAGTGCATTCATTCAAGCAACCGACATTATGCTTATAGTCTGCGCTGGGATAGGAGTGGTGGGACTCATTTTGACACTCATCTTCCTACCTCGTAATGCACATGAAGTAAAGGAGACGGTATGATAGCCAAAGAGGCAGCAACAACGAGCGCGCAAGGACTGCGCGCTCGCAAAAAAGCAAGAACGTTCGACCTTATTCAGTCGAACGGTCTTCGCTTATTTACGGAAAAGGGATTCGAAAATACAACCATCGAAGAAATCGCTGAAGCATCAGATATCTCGGTAAGTACTTTCTTTCGTTACTTCCCAACAAAAGAAGATATCGTCCTATACGATGCACTAGATCCTCTACTCATAGACACGTTTAGTAAATTGCCAGCTTCTCTCACCCCCTTACAAGCCATGCGTCAGGCTATGACAGTTACCTTTGGCAGTCTCTCAAAAGGGGAACTGACGACACTGCAACAACGTCAGGAGCTCATCTTTAAAACTCCAGCACTGCATGGAAAAATGCTCGAAGAGCTACTGAGGAACATCGAACTCACAGCCATGCTCACTGCACAGCGGGCTGGCATTGACCCGCAAAGCACTGCTGCACGTTCCTTTGCCGGAGCATTCATCGGAGTAAACCTCGCAGCTATAGCATCTATGAAACAAGAAGAGCATTTTAGTATTGAGCAATACCAGAAAGAATTTTCAAGATTACTTGATGAATTTGACCACCATTACACCACCCTTTAACGAAGGGACATGACGAAACCTCACTTTCTTCCATCATTTACGCATAGTCTAAGATACGGATTCAACGACAAGTTTTTCCGACACGCGCCATAATGCCGCCGAAAGCTCCTCGTCGTCAGCCTGAGAATTATATACTGACGATTGACGCTTCACATAGTAGTCGCCACTCTTCCAGTCTACGTCGGGCCGACTAGATGCTAACCATACTGGCGTATCTGCAGCTTCTTCCGGAGAAATAAGGAGAAATTTCTTGAGCGGCGACTTCATGAAAAGTCGTACAGCGAGTGTACCTTGTTTCCCAAAACTTGACGCTACGTCACCTGGATGAAACGAGACTGCATGTACGCCATAAGAACCCCAACGGCGCACCAATTCCTTTGTAAACATGATGTTTTCTAGTTTTGATGTCGTATAGGCACTGAGCGCATCATACGATCGCTCATGCTCTAAATCATCGAGGATAACGTGTGCTCTCTTGAAATTATTTCCCTTACTGGAAGTATTAATAATACGCGCCTGAGAATCAATGAGCCGCTTTTTAAGTAGAGTAGTTAATAAAAACGGAGAAAGATGGTTCACCTGAAATGTCATTTCATGACCGTCAACCGTCGTTGTACGATTGTTCCATATGAGTCCCGCATTATTCATCAGTACGTCAATTTTAGGATATCTTTTAAGTAGTTTAGTAGCGAGTTCACGAACGTCAGCAAAGCGGGCAAAATCAGCAACAAAGTAATCACTCTGCAGTTCATCCGCAATGACCTTCGTTTTCTCAGGAGAACGGCCAACAATGACTAGGCGTGCTCCGAGTGTGTGAAGAGCTCGTGCCGTTGCCGCGCCCACTCCATCACTCGCTCCTGTAATAACTACTATCTGGTCTTGCATCGTCTTTCCTTTACTCATCTTTTTATTCCTTATTATCGTTTATTTGTTATTTCGTAGTAGAGAGTAGATAAACCCAACGCTCAGTACACCGTGCATTGTTATACCAAACCATGAGCTTGCACCAATCACACCTTGATTAATAGCAAGGATATCAATAGCAGCGAGGCTTATATTCGCAAAGATATTCGCAGCGAATAATCCTCGCAGCAACTCGCCTTTTTTTGAGCTTACTGACCAGTCGGCAATTCCGATAGCCGTTACAGCAGCGCCGAGGCTTCTCGCTACGAATACATCGAATGCCGATAGGCTATGGCCAAGTTGGCCAGATGCTACCTGTGGCACCAGGAGCGAAACAAGGCCAATTGCTATGAAATATGCGGCTGTTATTCTTATAAATACTTTCATCTATTACTCCTTTTTATTATGAACTAGCTCTATGGTAAACTATGGAGTATACTCAATAGTCAAGAGATTTTTATGACAATAGGACAAATTGCAAAACAAAGTGGCATTAGCAAAGACGCCATACGGTATTACACTACTCGTGGTCTCATTAGAGGCAGCGTCAAAACAGCTGGCTCCCGTGAATACGCAGAGTATGATAGTGAGATCATTAAACAAATCCACACCATTAAAAACATCCAAAACCTTGGTTTTACTCTTGCAGAAATCAAGACCCTCCTTGATGAGGTAACCGTTGAACCTGGCTGTAAACTTTCACTGAAACAGCTCAAGCTTCTCAACGCGAAACTACACGAAATAGCCCGCAAACAGGAACAGTTAACAGAATTATCTGATTTTATACAAACGAGAATTAAAAAACTCAGTTAAAGAAGAATATTTGATAGCAAGTAATAAGAAACTACTCCAAAAGAAAAACACCAATGTAACGGAAAGCAGGTGCCAGAAGAGACTTCTAATAGAATAAATTTGCCTAACCGTATCTCTTGAATCTTGTCCTTTTACCTAGAAAATTCCAGAAATTCGGTAAAGCCCCGTCTCCTTATGCCCGTTGGGGCATAAGGAGACGGGTGGACCTTATACTCTACTTAATGCAGTAGAGTCTCGGCCGCTTTGGGGAGACGGTCGCGAAACGTCGACTGAGTGACGGTGAATCGCTGATCGCCGACACTGATGGTGACGTAGCCGTTCCCGTTGGTGTAGCGTTCCCACACCCGAATGCGTTCAAGCGCGGAACTGCACAACGCGATGGATCTCATGGAGCCAAGCAGTGACACGCGGATCGGATTGGAAGAAGAGATGCAGTCACGAGACCGATGCTCTTCACAGCGAGGTTGCATTTCTATCGTCCCTTCCTTGACTTCAGGCATCAGCTAGTTGCGTGATTCCCAACCTTTAGTCTTGGAGATTTGCCAAATACCCCGTAATAAACAAATCTCCAAGACTAAAGCATATTCGAGCAGAAACCGATACACCTTGTCCCTAATGAAGTACGATAGCGAGCTTAAAACCGCTCAATCTACCACCATTATTTATATAATTAAAATAATTATATGTCAATATAAACGAAGGCACCCATCCTCCTGAGGAGGAGACGCTATAATAAACACATTTTGGCACTGGTGTCTGCTTTATTAGAACTCATCATATAGACCGCTAAAACCAGTCGACGGGGGCGCCCGAGAGTTACGATACATTGTCCCTGCGTGTGTCGGTTTAGACTTTAGACAGCGTCTATTACCATATAGCAAACTCTTCGTGACAAGACAGATGAATTAGAATACAGTAAAAATACTATGTCTATAGAAATCCCCATAGCAGATCACAACACACCCGATACTACCTCTAAGGTGCTCTTTCGTCTTGTCTCCGACTCACAAGCAAGACGCGGAGAGCCTATGCGTCGTGTCGCTAGTATTACAAGAGGTGAGGATACGTGGCGACATGACGGCGTCCCACAAGATACAACTCTCGATGACCTTGAGATTGAATTGCCCGACATCTTATCAGGAGCGATCATTGATTTTGCCAGAAGGCACATTGGCCCTGGAGCTACGGAACCAGAAATACGATACTTTTGTCATACATTCGCGCAACATGTTGGTGAAACCGCCCTAGAAAGTATGCTGCCCGATGGAGAAGGACTCAAACGAAAAGGAGCATCTCAAGCATCAAGCGTTGTTGAGCTTGGTTCACGCGTCAAACAAGAAGATATTGCTGTTGGAGAGCATGTAGCCGTTGGGCAAAGTAAAGAGACAAGACCTTATCCTGCCGCAGCTTCGCATAGCCTTGTAGGACTAGGCAACGGTCTGGGCATACAGGTCGACGGGCCAAGAGAAGGTGACCTCTATATAGGACATCCTCAGAATTATGCTGACTGGCTTAGGGATAAACACCATGCTGAAGGGCATGAAGACTCAGATCCAGGTCTATACGTTCACCGCACACCACCTCCGACAAACTAAGCCGCGGTCTCTCTAAGTTATTAGGTGTAAAAATTCGGGATGCACCCGACAGATCACAGTAGGTGTAAATCATCGATGTTCACACCTACGCCGCTCATTAGAGCTATTTCCTGATCAACACAGTGTAGATCGCGTAGAGGGCATACCTCGTCGGCGGAAACAGCCACAGGGCGCCACCCACAACAGTAAGCGGACCCAGACATACCAGTGCGATACGCCACTTGCGCGTGAGTTTCGGAGGCAATGCACCGATCTCAGTCTGCAGGACCGTATCCACAGCCAGCACTAGCAAAACGACAAAACTGCACGCCAACCAGGCGGCAAGCCCTTCTCCGTATGTCATCAGAATTTCCGATCTGTCGGAGTTCTGCACATATCTATCGATACGTACAATGGATATATTATAAAACAATTTTAAATATGTCACAAGATCTTAAAGAAAGGCTACAAATTGGGCCTAAGCTATATCCTATATCGTACAAGACGGCCTATACTAGATTCAAATGACTAGCCAACTTTTTCCTGTATCAAAATCGCTCCAACGCGATGTGATTGGCATTCGCGTTACCCAAGGCACTCTAGAAGATACTGCAATCATAAAAACCTGTGCAATGATGTCACCAGGCATCGTGTTTCAGACAGGACAGTATGGACCCCCTATTGAAAAGCTCGTCACTCGTTCAGCTGTGTATTCACCCGTACCACAATTATTTATCCATGGCTGCCGAGCAGAACCAAGTATGATGTACTTCAAGAAGGGTGCCTACACTACTCTGCAGATCGCTCTCCAACCATGGGCGATAAAAACAGTTTTAGGGCTAGAGGCAAGTGAAATAGTGACTAGATCACTCAGTCTAGATCCATTCCTTACAGATAAACTTGAGGCGAAACTTATCAAAGCAACCGACACTGAAAAACGATTACACATACTCAATGCTTTTTTGCAAAATCAGATCAATCAACATGGGCAGCGAGATGAACTAGTTGAAGAAAGTATTGATTATATTAATACGCATATAACATCAATCACCGTTCAGTCATTGTTATCGCAGGTAGGAGTAACAAACCGCGTTCTCGAGAAACATTTCGCTCAGTATATAGGCTATTCACCACAAAAGTTTATACAAGTAAAACGAATGAATGCAGCACTACACCTTATGTGGACAGGACAATACAAAAAACTCACCGATGTAGCCCAGGCATTGAATTACTATGATCAGGCTCACTTTATTCGCGATATGAAAGCTTTCTCATGGCTTGCACCAAAAGCGATCACCCAGTCAATTCGCGACTTTCGCCAAGACGAAAGCGGAATTGCCTATACATAGAGGGCGCTTCTGTACAATTCAAATAAGAAATACATTGTTAGAATCAACATGTTCATTAATAAAAGGAGATTAGTATGTCTAAAGCAACCCCCTATTTTCTATTCGACGGTAACTGTGAAGAGGCTATGAAATTCTACCAACACTGTTTTGGTGGTGAGCTATCCTTAACAAAGGTAAGTGAATCGGCCATGAAAGAACAGTTCAGTGATACTCAGCAGAATCGAGTTGTGAATGCCCGCCTCGTAAGTGGTGGCATCGAACTATCGGCATCAGACTGGCTCTTACCGCAACGACCGCGCATTGAGGGGACGGCGATGTGCGCCTATATTAGCGAAGCGTCACACGATGAATTAGAGCGCATCTTCAAACACCTTTCTGATGGCGCAAATCAAGAGACTCTTGACCAACTTCGATCGATGCCGTTTGGCACCTATGGTGCATTAACTGATAAGTACGGTATGCGCTGGATGTTCCAAGGTCAATAAGTATATAGTAGATACATGCCTCTACTTACTCATTGAGACAAATAAGAAATGCCTTAACTCTGAGGCATTTCTTATTTGTTTATGACCATTATCTAGCTATTCGCAAAAATGCAAAACAATATAATCAGCCCTTAAGTCTGTGACATAATATACTCAAATGCCTAAATTGATCATAATTCGAGGAAACTCTGGAAGCGGGAAGTCCACCACTGCTAAGAGACTTCAACGTGAGCTAGGGTATGAGACTATGCTCATACCACAAGATCTAATAAGGCGCGAAATTGTCCGCACCAAGGATGTGCCAAACAATCCATCAATCCAATTGATAAAGGACATCGCCACATATGGCTACAATATTAAATATGACGTTATTATAGAGGGAATCTTAGTACGCAAAAGATACGGCCGCATGCTCCGTCACCTTGCAAGCCTATTTGATCATACCTACGTTTACTATTTTGATATCTCACTCGAGGAAACTCTGCAACGTCACCATACAAAACCTAACTCTCATGAGTTTGGAGAAGTTGAAATGCGCGCATGGTACATTGCAAAAGACATACTAGAATTGCCTAACGAGAGAATTTTTACTGACGATCAATCACAGGATGCGATCTTACAGCATATCTTAAACGACTTACAGTAATAGTAAATGTGCATTTACATAAACGAGCCAGCCAACGATTTAGCGTAGTCTTATTCGAGACTGGTTAACGCTTTCCATATGCTTTATCTAAGATATAATCAGCAATCAATTCTACATCTCGTCGATATTTTTCATCAGCTTTCATTGCTATCACCTTAAGCATGAGTAGTTTCTCGATTGAAACCACCAAGTACTCATCCTCTTCAATAGCGCCCAACCTAAGTGCTTCATAGTCAAACGTACAGATAGTATTCCAAATCTCAAATTCATATTCTATAACGCCAATATCACCATAAACATCTTTTATATGATCAGGGTACTGAGCCACAAGTCGTTCATGGTCGTCGCGGGCTATAACAAAATCAATATCCCTACCAGCTTGTCGAATATCATAGTACTCCATTGCCTTACCGCCAATAAGCAATGGCTTATGGTTGAATTCAAAATGCAACTTAGCTAAATCAATTTTCATCTTATTTTATATCTAATGAATTAATGAGCTCTTGCCAATCAGTCAGTATGTAAGCTGGGTGATGCTGTTTCAAATCATTCTCGTCGTAAAATTCTTGATGAGTTGGGGGATAATACAAAACACCATCAACGCCAGCATTAACTGCTGCAAGTATATCCGTATCTTTATCACCGATATACACTACGTCACCGTATCCATCCTCACTGATACCCAGGTCATCTAACACCTTAATAATTCCATCGGGGTGCGGCTTCCGGTGCTCGACATCAGTACCGGCAACCATAACTTCGGCAAACGTACCAAGCTTATGGTGTTCAATAGCTGGTTCAAAAATGGGCCGGTCCATAGTCGAAAAGATAGCAATTCGTTTATTACTACGCTTTAGCACCTTGAGCATGTCATATGTGCAAACGTGAAGTGACGCTTCTGGAAGTCGGCTGTTAGCTAGTATATGTGCTCGAGCAATAAACGCTTCTAGCTTTTCTTCAGGCAGTCCTAGTTCAAGCATCTGCCGCCAATTATGTGTATGTTTTGAGAGTACCTTATCGCTGGGTGGTGCAACATCAAATTCGATAAGTAGGTCACGAAATATACCCAACCACACAACGAGAGTGTCCGTAAGTGTACCATCGAGATCAAATATGTAGGTTGTGTATACTTTCATGAGGTCAAGTATATCAAACCTTGCTCCACTTGCTGCTTATTACAAAATAGCAATAGCGCAGCCGGCAGTAGGGTGAAATCTCATACACTTTCCAAGGGACATCCTCACTCAATTACTAAAAGTAAGACGTATTATATCAAAGCATCTCAGACAAAATAGTTAATTTCGGAATAACCTCCGACAGATCGTATAGGTGTGAATCATCGACGCTCACACCTACCTCTTGGAGTAGTGATTACACTACTTCTTAATCAGCACTCTGTACATCATATAGAGGAAGAGCCGCGACGGCGGGAGCAGCCACAGAAGTCCGCACACGACAGTGAGCGGGGCCAAGAGCACCAGAACGATGTGCCAGTTGCGGCCAAACTTCGGAGACTGAGCACCAAGCGGCGACAGCAGAAGGATGTCTAGACTCAATGTCAACACGACAATGAGGCCACATACACCCCAAATGATAAGTGCTATCTCGAGGCTCATCAGAGATCCGATCTGTCGGAGTTCGAGTATACCATTCGATATACACTAAATAATACTATAACATAATTATAGATAAATATAAATACCTTATGCCCACCAGATAGAGCTTATTTGTCTGGTGCGGTAGAAAACGTCGAAAGTATCGATACCCTTGATACTGCGACTATCGATCGTGCAATAGCAGTTTTGGAGGCAAGCGAACAACTCGACATCTCAATTGATATGGTGAGGTCGCAGTTCATCTAGGGCTACAAAAGGCGGGTGCATTTAGACGCTCCTCTAAGTACCTCAAAGGTCGCATGTCAGAAAGATTCAAGGATAGTAACCGTTTCTTGACAATCGAAGAGAAGATGAGCCGATACGACGACAGTGGGACTTCTCTTGCATCATGGTATGAAACATCCTGCCGACCGTAGCCGACAGGATGCCGTTTCATACCATCAATTTCACCAGGCATCGAGTGGGGCATGTTCAAAACGAAATGCTCCACTTGGCTCGCTCGTTATCGCGCAAAGCGACTTTGTCGAGGATACTGGCTGCGCTGTTAAGCGTTCTGACCATGGTCGCAACCCGTGCTTCCACGATCACCCGAGGAAGCTGATGCACGCCCTCGGCAACAGTGCGGTCGTCAGACCAGCCGTGGCCGTCGGTAACGAAGTCGCCAGAACGAACCGTGAGCTCGTCGGAGCGCGGGTCGTAGCATGTCACCGTCGCCCAGCGTCCGTAGCCGTGCATACCCTCGAACACCACCGGACCTTGACCCGTAGGCTGGTCTTTCTCAGGCGTTCTCACGGTAACGACGTCGTCCTTGATCGTGAGTATGCGCGGAATGTAGGGCACTGGTGGGTCGTGTCGGTTGGACTGGTGCTTAGTCCCTGGCGGTGTCGGTTCGGAGATATGTCCGGTGACATGACCGTATCGAAAGTTGCCTTCACGGTTTGCGATCTTACCACCATAGACAGTGATGGTACTCGCGAAGGAGTCGTGATCAGCAGCCTCGATATACCACGGCCACTCCGTCAAAGGCCCCGAAGCCAAAATCGGCTGCGGCTCCATCGGGTGACGAACCTCGCCCCACAACCAGCCAAACTGATCGGGCGCAAGTTGGTGTGCCTTGGTCGCAACGCCCAGGATTTTGTTGAAGTTCCGTAGGCTACGTGATAGTTCTTCCATGTGGCTTCCTCATCAAATAGAAGAGTACGATGCTGTTTACAGCATAAAAACGGTCACCAATTGGTGATGTAAAATATTATAACATCTTTGCCTTACATTATCAATTCCCGTCATGTCTCGAGTAGCAAAAGCGTATAGGTATTAGAGTGTGATGTAAAACAGGTTCGCAAACTTCTGGATAGGGTACTGAAAACGAGAACTTCGCCAAAAAATCTAGGGTCGTAATGTCCCAGCAAAAACCTGCCATGCCAACAACGATTTAGCCACCAAGCTCAATATAATGTATGCACGTTCACCATAGAGGTAGTCCCGCCAAGGACCAATCTTTTTGTACTGCAACAACATATTAAGGGCAAAACAATTAAAGAATATGAATATCGATACAAAAATCCAATACACAAACGCCGGCGCGCTACTGCCTTTCTCGGCGCCAAGCCACATGTAAAAGGCGATCACCAACCAAGGGACTACGCCAGCAAAACATCCGACGACGTAACTAAGCCAGCTCGTCTTTTTGGTGGTCTGGTTGTGAACTTCCATGACAAGCCCCATAAGATTCATGATCGCCGTGAGCGCAAAGATCATAACAAGACTTGATAAATCATAAACGCCCACTAATAACGAAATGGCGACCATCATAGTGCTGGCGGATGCGGCATACTCAACCCAACGCGCCTTGTTGATACCCCGCTTGAGGCCTTGCTCATACCAGTGGTAATACACCGTAGCGATGACGGCGTGAGCTAGCGCCGACATGAAGAAAAACACCGCTACAAGCATGGGAAGTGAAAGGTTAAATAAGGTTGTCGTGACGGGTTCGAGCTGTTGTGCTTGCCGGTTAAACTCCAGATAATTACCCATGATCGGCAGGTCAAATGAGCGGCTCAACCACAAGACCAAGAAGCCTTGTACTGCGTGCAGAACCACCATAGCTACATTGAATCTTCGTAACTTTATTGTTGTAATTTTCTTCATGGTTTTATTTTAGCATAAGTTCGATTGGCACAGTTAACCATTACCCATGCGTAAAAGGGTATCCTAAGGAGGGTATTTATTGTTGACATAATTAATTTTTTGTTGTATAATCAAATGCTGAACTGTAAGTAAACGGCCGAAGGGACACTCACGTGTCGAAGACCATCTTCCAGTCCGAGGGTTACATCCTCACCGCCACGACGACGGGCGGCGAGCTCCGGCTCGCGAAGCCCGACGTCTGGACCCAGTCGCTGCGGAGCCTCCCGGCCGCGTTCCGCCCCTTCATGGAGGCGTGGGCGCTCGCCATGCAGGCGAAGCTCGACGGGGGTGCGGAACTCGCGAACATCTGGTGGGACACCTCTTTCGAGGTCGACCACCAGGACGTCCGCGCCAACGCGCTGGAGACGGCGATCATGATCCTGGCGGAGTCCGGCTGGCCCCACGGTGTGGAGCTGCGGAATCTGTACTACCGGATCTGATCATTCCGCTCCCGGCCGCCTTGTCTACCCTACGGGGTAGACAAGGCGGTTTTTCATTTGTCGCAGTCCTAGAACTATCGCTCGACCAAAGGCGATGTCGCTTTGTTCGCCCAGAGCAGAGTGCGATTATTATGTTACCGTAAGGAACCCTGACTTTCCGTTCAAAAAGGATTGTTATGTGCCCTGTGTGTAAGCTACCACTATATGGCAGTGCCGCCCGCGGTAGGCATGGCAAATACTTTCCGGCGTACCACTGCGACCAGCGCGGCGGTCACTACTTCAGAAAACCTAAGCAAGAATTCAATGAGACTATTGAACGCTTCGTAAAGCACCTCGATATTGCGCCAGACTACGTGGATGCGCTTATGGAGTACGTTGGCGAGGCGTTCGCGACGGGTAGCAATTAGATGTAGATGTGCATCAAGACGCCGTGACTATGGGCTTGCGCCTTGTGCAGCTACGCAATCAAATACACATCAACGTACATAAGATCAAAGTGGTTAGCTCAGAAACAACCATTAAATACCTAAAAGAAGATATCGCTAAGATCGAAGGGGAGATTACCGACCTGATAGTAGCTATAAGTCCTTTTCAGGACTTATAGCAGCCCTCGTGAACGCACTTCGAACAACCGAACACCTAGAATAGAACTACGTTCGATCGTCTAAGGTAACATTACCAAAAACTTTCATCAAAGCATCGTAGTCTTCTCGAACCTCTTCTTTTTCATCATCAAAGAATATCTTCATATTAAAGTCGCGCTCAATTTTGCCGTTAAACCATTTCTGCCATTCGTCATAGTCGTGTGTATTCTCGGGTCGGTTCATATAGCAGATAACTGGAAAGAAGTTCGTCTGCAAGTGCCACATCCCGTCCGCGGTTGCGAGAACTTCACCCTCGATCGTCGCAGGGAGGTGACCAGGGTGACAAGAGTGAGTACGGATTGCTTCCAATATCGCATCTCTTTCTGCTTTGCGGAATCCAGCTTTTTTAAGTATTGCTTTACCCGTGTTCCACGACCATGTATCGAAGTCAGCATGGCCACGCTCATATCTACTGTCACCTAAATCATGCAGTAGGGCGGCACAATATACCTTTTCGACATCTGCTTTATACTTTTTGGCCAGTTCTTCGGCCTTATTAGCAACCCATTGAGTGTGATTACGCCACATCCATTTTCCCATACTTGTTGTGGCCACTGCATATAGCTCGCTGACTTCATTCAATACTATTTCGCGCTTTTCCATCTTCTAGTATCATACCAACATTTAATGCAAAAAGACTCCAGCGATGAAGTCTTTTTAAACATAAGTGCTATGGCAGAAGTGGGTAGACGCCGTCCAAAATGATATTTTTGAGCAAGTAGCTCGGTTTGCCCTATAGCCGTAATCCAGACTCCAGAAAAGCCACCGCTCTATTGATGGAATCAGCAAAATCCACATCTGGGCTGCTTGCCCATTCATATTCGAGGGTCGAGATAACTCCGAGAAAAGCTCCAACAAAGATGCGTACCTCAAAATCTTCAGGGCTTTTGCCCGTTCTTTTGGCAATAAGTTTAGCAACAGAGTCAGTTATATTGTTCAGTCGAGCAGAAAGGGCTACTTGCAAAGCAGGCTCCGAAAATATTAATTTTAATCTCTTGCGAAAAATCTCCAAATCCTGTGGCTTAGTATCCTGAAGCATCAAGCAGAGAGTCTGACGCAGAGCCTGCAATGGTGTGAGAGCAATCGGTTGGATACTCAGCGCACTGATAATAAAGGCGTGACTGCCATAACTATCAAACACAACACCTTCCTTCGTTTTGAAATAGCGAAAGAAAGTTCGTCGGGTAATAGAGGCAGCCACAGCTATCTCTTCTACTGTGGTTGCTTCGTATCCCTTTTGAGCAAATAGAGTTAGCGCATAGTGCTGGATACTAGCTCGAGTCTCAGCCTTTTTGCGTTCACGCACTCCTAGAATAGGATTCAGATTCGTAGATAAAGCCATCTTATTAGGAGACCCTAGTCTCTAAAATAATCCCGTTTGAATAAGAGATAGATGATAACCGCAACCGCAATGGTGGCTCCTACGAGGATTTTTAGAAAGTCAGCTCCATGAGACGGCGCAATACCTACCGCCATAAGGTAAAAACGTCCAACAACCTCGGCGCCGATAAACCCAATACCAAGCCACAATCCCCACTTTTTTCGAGTGAGCAAGGCCAATCCTCCTAGCGCATAGAAGCTACCGACTACGGCTGTAGATATGGAGGGCCGCAAAGGTGTCGTGAGTATACCCGCCCAGTTGCCCGTAATACCCACGGATATCTCACCATACCCGGCAAGAAGCGCAAAAAGTGAAATTAATATCATAGCTATCGAGGTCTTGCGTTTTTGGTCCGTTGTTTCTTTTGTGTTCATAGAATAACCCTTCATTAATTGTATTCATAACCATCTTCGCACATTGTGTCACTGGGTGTCAATATTTTTCATATATAGCTTTCGATGACGGAAAACCAAACTGTCGGGCTTTGGATCGAAGGAACAAGACGAGGTTAGAATCAAAATTACAACAAATGGAAATGGCGTCTCAAATTAGAGACGCCGAATGTGAACCTAGAAGAACGTGCCCGGAGGGAGCTTAGTGTACGAGGTCGTACCGCTCCCTCCGGGACTTGCCGTTCTCAAATTAAAGAACACGTTTCTATAGTATCATCAAATAGTAAGCTAGTCAATAGCATTCTAGCTTGGCGAAAATCGTGGCAGCTCTAAGCTACAAGGTTGAATCACCATTACTTACCAGTTGCTGTAGGCTCGTAACAAAAATTCTTGGCCTTTCTTTACTGAGTAAATCTACAAAGTATTGTTCTATGCATTTTTTATCTGAGCATTACCTTTAATGAACTGCTGGCACGTTTATCTAGGATTATTATATAGCTCCTACCATCACTTATTGAGGCTGTCTTAGCAATATCCAAGTGTCTCAAGCTACTTTACCGACTCACCCGTCGCCTAGCTCACCAGAATCCCAGGCACCCATAGGTGCCCGATACCGTTCGACGACTACAAGCGTCACGACCCCTCTGGTTTGCATCGCACTAACGTGCGTGCGGGTTCGAAGGGTTTACTTTAATAGTGGATTAACCGAATTTCTTCGTAGCAATAAATCCACAGTTCAATTTGTAGATATTGAATAATTTCATGGCAGCCCCTCGTGGACGTACTTCGCAACTCTCAAGTTATCACATCTACAGTATCACTCGAGCCGACTAGAGCTACTGACAAATTAAAGAATTAAGCCACTCTACCGTAAGTATTAGGGTGGAACCGATGTCGCTCGTTATCTTTAGTGGTAATAAATTCAATAACTGCATGTTTCACTGCATAGCTTGAGGATGTGCCACTCTGACTAGAAATCAACCAACCTCGCAGTTCATCAACGTTATTAGTATCAACAGCAATAGTTGATACACCAGCCAAAGACTGTGAATCCTTTTTTACTAACCAGTGAAGGGGCATAAGATCGTACCCCCTAAAGATATCCGCTACTTCATGTGCAACATCTGCAAGAGTGCCCATAATATAGTCAGTTTCAAACACGACATAGTAATGCCCTTTAATAGTGCACAGGTAGTATAAATCCTCTGGATTTTCACCTCGCTCCATTTCAACAGAATAGAACGTAAAGCGAGATACCTTACTTGTATCAATATATTTATCAAGAATGGAACGTGCTGATTCAAACATAATTTCTATTATAGATTACGAATAAACTACGAGCCAGTTTTTGATAATCCAGACATAGCTCAAGGTCTGGAGGGGATCTAGTCCCTATCAACAACGGGAATAGACTCACCGGGACGACGCTTGTAGACCAACTTACCGTTCCTGATCACAGCGTGGCCGTGCTGGATGTCGTCGATGTCGATCTCGCCCACGGCGTTGACACCATAGAAGAACTCAGTTTTACCCGACAGGTGCCGCTTGAGAGCGGGCAGCCCATCGAACGTCGCACTCTCGAAGTTGTAGCTACCGCGCCCGTACGCACCACTGGTGCTGCCACGGCCGTAGGAGGTCTTGCCTCGATTGCTCTCACGCCTCTTCTCGGCGAGAGAAGCAGCCAGCGAAGGGTACGCTTTCTTGCACTTACCGCACAGGAAGTCGACACCGTTACACCTGGCATTGAAACACATGGACATAAAGGCCTCTTTCGAGGTCGTGCGACGCTAGTGCTATCGCGATATTAACTGGTCGGGTGACCGAGTCATACTAAGTGTATCATGGGTTTGAAACATCACAATGTATTTGCTATTAAACCAAGTATGGTTCTTTTATTACTTCAATCGTATCAAACAAAAAGACTTCAAGAACGAAGTCTTTTAACATAAGCGCTATGGCAGGAGCTCGAGTCTGGGAATATAACTTTTTCAGATGAGCTAGACTTCGATCCTGACGAGTTGGACTCGGTATATGAAGACGATAATTCGGAGAAGCAGTAATGAGGCGTCGTCGTCCTTCCGGTCTTCTCGCAATTTTGATTGCAGGCACTATCTACACGTATTGGGGCTATGTGAAATATGTATTGGCTGCAATTATTCTGCTATTTGTAGCAAGGTCAGTTATTAAGCTAGTACGAAAGTTTCGCACCGTTCGTCGCGATCTACACTTACGCGACATAGATACAATGAGCGGTATAGATTTTGAGTATTACATCGCACAACTTCTCATTGGGCTAGGCTGCGATAACGTGTTACTTACTGAGAAATATGATTATGGCGTGGACATCGTTGCCGAAAAAGACGGTATACGTTGGGGTGTCCAGGTAAAGCGACATTCAGGCTTGGTGAAAGCGGCGGCCGTCAGACAAGTTGTCACCGGCCTACGTCTTTACGGTTGTGATCGTGCGATGGTTATAACAAACAGTACATTTAGCAATGTCGCCCAGCGACTTGCAGCTGGCAATGATTGTGTCTTGATAGATCGAACTAGGCTTGATGCTCTAATCCAGCTAAAAAGGAAAGATATCTGATGCGGTTACTTTTAGAGCTTTCGCAAGTCGCTCATAGATATCAACTGATGGGCGAAGCTCACCGCGCTCAATCTTGGCATAGTAATTAGTACTCATATCTGCTTTTTCTGCAACATCAGATTGGGTAAGATCACGATCAATGCGAAGAGCTTTCAATCTCTTTGCAACTTTTCGTGTTGTGCTATCAGGGGCGGCCATACCTCTATTCTAGCATGACTGTTTATTGTTGTTTGAAAATATCGTATGATAATAAATGATGACAGATTTCAAGAAAACTGATGTAAGTATTCATTCCGACAAGGCGATCGGTATATCTAGCCGTGCCCATGGTGCTAACATTGATGCTGTTGCGTTCAACATTGACTTGATTGCAGAGAAACAACCTACTAAAGCGGTGGAGATTCTCAACCTTTACAGAGAAGTCAAAGACATTACACCAGAGACACCTCCTCAGCCAGACGAAGATTTTGGACTTGCTTCCGACCAGATCAATAAAACAGTAGAAGACCTCGATAACTAAAAACCTGGTGGTTTTGTCTTAGCAGTCGAGCTCTTATCCTGTTTCGTTCTAGTGATTTTTTGGGTTGATTGCCTCTTAGGCTTATCTGTCTTTGCATTAGTTGGCATTTTTTGTGCAGACTGCTTAGCGTTACTTATCTCCTGCTTCTTCGCATAGACTGCCTGTGAGTGTTTGATTGCGGCAGCTCGCACTTCGCCATTGCCTTCGTTTGCCAGCAACAACGTTTGCCCAGACAGTGGTTCTTGAGCGTGAATTGCCGACAACTTAGCATAGAAATTGAAAGCTGGCAGATTGCTAATCTCACCTTCTTCAATAAAGGGACTAAAGAGTGGTAGTAACATCCGTTCGTCTTGTGGGTTGCCCGTCCTGAAACATATGACCGTACCTACGTTCGCTAGAATAATATTTACCATCTGCTGATCTTTTTGCTGCGAAGTAGATTGTTCTGCCATTGTAAGGAATAACTTATACTTTCGAGCTTCACTCAGCATCTGCACAAATGAAGTCGTTGCGAAGTTCTGAAACTCATCAACATACAGATAAAATGCGCGGCGCTCCTGCTGTTGCAGGCGAGCGCGGCGCAGACTTGCCAACTGAAGTTTGGCAAGTACGGTTATTCCGAACAACTCGGAGGTGTCTTCACCAAGTAAGCCTTTGGAAAAGTTGCAGATGAGAATCTTTCCAGAGTTAATGATGTCGTCGAAATCTATTGTGGACTTAGGCTGTTCTAGTATCTGTTTCGCTGAGGCTGAAAATAGGAAGCGTCCAATCTTAGCCGTAATACCAGCCGCCATCTTCACTTGCTGCATGCCTCCGGCCTTACCAAGTTCATTCTTCCAAAAGTTAATCAGGTTTCTATCCTCTAGATTTTTAATGACACCATTGCGATACTTTGGGTCATTGAGCAAATCAAAGATTGTAAACAGCGTGGCATCAGGTAGCGTGAGCGCGGTTTGTATGGCATTACGCAAAACATACTCGATACGGTGGCCACCACTGTCATCTTCCGAGAATATCTTACGAAATACCGAGATAACTGACTCAGTGATAATGTCCTTCTCGCGCAACAAGGCGTTGCCAGTGAGTCCTGGTGTTAACTCAAGTAAGTTGAGACCTATTGGATATTCCAAATCATCAGGATTGAAGTACACTACATCTTCTACGCGCTCTGGCGGTACATATCGTAGTAATGTTTCGGCCATGTCGCCATGCGGATCAACGATCGCCACACCTTTGCCGTTCTGCATATCTTGTACAATCTGATATTGCAGCATAGTCGTCTTACCGTTGCCCGTACCACCGATTATGTATTGGTGTCGTTCTCGCTCTCTTTCAGTAAGCCCGATAGAAGTCGTCGTTCCGTGGTGTTGGTTTTCCCCGATAATGACATCAAGCTTTGCACCAGACTTGAGTGAGACAGGTGCTGGCAATGTATGACTTAGTGAAGTAATGAGGTTGTCAGTTTTGCTAACCTGGCTTGATGGGAAATGATAGAGACTAGCAAGTTCTGACACGGCCAGCACAATCGAAGAGCGGTGCAATAATGATGGTAAACGGCGTGTGGATGCTCTATTTAGTAGATCACTAAGGAACGGCAAGCTCATTTTAGCCTTCAATGATTGATACGGCGGCACGCTATATCCATCGAGTGCAGATTTTAGCGCTGCGATGTGTGTGCCTGCGTCGGGACTTTTGACAAGTACGCGTAGGTTCACTCTGAATAGTGGCTGCGTAACTTTACGGTGCATTGTCTCCATAAGTTCTAATTCAAATGCGCTGAGTGTTCGAGCTGGACGGTCATGTTTAGTAATATGTGCTTGTTGTTGGGTAGCTTGGTTTTTTGAATTGTAGTAGCCCTTATAGCTGTTTGTTGTACCCATATAGACCTCGCCCACAAGATCTGTTAAGCCAGAGGCTGCCTTGCCGAAGATACCCGTAAAGCGCCCTATGGACAAGAGTTGCTTGCCGCTAACTTCTTGCAGAATATTTTCATTACCTAGGATTTTATGTGAGAGAATCTCAGCTTCGCGCGATCTGATAGGCGTTGCAACAAGTTGTAACGTGACCTGTTCACCATCTTCAAGCTCAGTCATTGCACCAGTGATGTAGCTTAACGGGTCATGTTGCTCGAAAGCTGAAGTCAGAGTAAGGGGCAACACATAATGTCCTGTTTCTTTGAATTCAATGGCCTTATCGATTTCAACACCGTCATACTCGATCTCTTTAACTTTTGAATCCGGTATATATGAGGTGATTGCTTTCTGTATGTTTTTAGATCGGGACTTCTCAACTTGCATCAAGTACCGTATGCCATTCCTGCGTGTTGAGGTAATCTCAAAGCTCGTCACTGGTGAGCGATCATATAGTTTTTCTTTCAATTGACGTGCTGAGCGAGCACCGTGTATGACCGAAAACAGTTGCTCAGTTGCTTCTGGTGTCTTGGTGATATTGGCTGGTGGAGTAATCTCTAGCCATACCATATTCCGACGTAGTAGATGTCGCCAATTAGCAACGCGGCGCACGATCGTAAGAACGCACCACAAGACAATGACGGCAACTACAGTCAGTGGTATTAGTTGCCAATAGCGATCGAAGGTATTGAAATAGTCGATGGATTCCATGCCGGTGCTCCTTCCTTGTCGTGAATAAAGTTATAGTATTGCGCAGAGTTCTTCGAGAAAGTGCGTTGGGACACGACATTTAGATGTGGGGCGTTCATTTCCGATATCGTCCAATCACCAGTTATGCTATCCACTTTAATAACGTATGCCACGTGACCAAGATCGCCACCGTCAGACTGGAATACGGCATTTACAGAAGGAGTATGGTCTACGATATATCCACCAGCACGTGCTCGATCATCCCATGTATTGGCATTACCCCAGGTCGTTGGAATCGGATCGTTTGCCCAAAAGCGCATAGCAAACGCCCAATAAGTACAGTTACCCCACGCGTAGGTATTGCCAGGTACATCACCGCCCATATAAAATCCCTGTGTCTCAGCCGCTTTAGCATCTGGCGTGCCCGCTAGAAAGCTAACCGCATCTGAGCCCATAGAGAAAACTGCTATAGCTGGCAGTGAAACAATCAGGACTAGTGTCGCTAAAATAAATGCAATTAACTTCTTAGATCCAAAGTTAAACAGCATAAATTTTAGGACGGCAGGATTCACGAATAAAGCTCCGCGGGGTCGGTAGTAATGAGCGGATGCTCTTTGTCGGAAGCCACGACCTTAACGGCCACATGGTTCTGGTCAGCGAGAATTAGCGCATCTCCACGTCCAGCGGTAAGTAAGAAGTTGTGTTCGTATTCGCTAAGGTCGAATTCTGAAACAACCCTCTTAATCGTTGTAGTGTCTTGCCGCATCAAAATACGTAGCGCCGATTGGGACGCGATTGCACGGCCGTAGTCATTACGTAAGAAGTCATTGGCTTGTTGAACAATCATTGACGTTCCAAGGCCATATTTGCGGCCGCGACGATACAACTCCGAGATGAAGCGCGCGGTTTCTTCGTGCTCAAGAAGCATCCAGCCTTCGTCGATGACTAAAAGACGCTTGCCAGGGTCTGCCATGACCTGATTCTTTACGAAGTTACTAACGATGAGCATCATAATTTGACGCAAGCTCTTAGGTAAGTCTTTGATGTCAAAAATTACGAGGCGGTTATCGAGCTTAATGTTTGTCGGCGAATTGAAAACATCTGCCAGTGAGCCGGTAATGTATTTTTCGAGTTTTTCACAAAGATTCGTTTGTTTAAGGGTTTGTAGCTCTTTATATAAGTCTTCGAGCAGTGGCTGCTTTTTCTTAGATTTCTTGTAGATTTTGAGAATCGCTTTATCTACGGCTGCTTTCTCACTTGACGTTAGGCCATCTGCAAGAAGGCTAACAACTTCGGTTAGGTCTTGAATGTGTTCCGAAAGATCATCAATCTCATGGAATGTTACAGCAAGATCGAATGGGTTAATCTTTTGTTTGCTCTTTGCCGATAGCTTGATGTACGTACCTTTGACTGATTCGTTGAGTCGTTTGTACTCACGCTCTGGGTCGATGACAATAACCTTTGTTCCTTGCATGAGCTGGCGTAAAATCTCAACCTTCGTTGTGTAACTCTTACCCGAGCCAGACTGCGCAAATGTAATTGAATTGGCGTTAGGCAGGCTGAATCGATCAATAATAACGAGAGTATCGTTTGATTTATTGATGCCATATAAGATGCCTGTCTCTTGCACAAATTCCGACGACATAAATGGAAATGTTAAGGCCGCCGAGCTACTATCGAGGTTTCGTTTTTGGTCTAATTGATCTTCGCCGCGTGGCAGAATTGATTGCAACGCTTCAAGTTGCTGGTAGCGTGCAACTTTAGAGTAGAATAGTCGTGCCGACATTGTTGCTTCAAGCAACTGTGTGGTTTTATTCAACTCTTCAAGGCTATCAGCACGAATACTGACATAGACTGCCATCTGAAATAGTTTCTCTTGACCACGTTGGATTTTGTCGCGCAGTTCAATTGCTGACTCTAGTGGATCACTGATTTCCGAGCCAACAATCTTACCAGCACGTATCATTGCACGTTTAGTAGATTCAAGTTCAGTGATTTTACGGTGTAACTTCGGAAGTGCAGATAGAGCACTCACTTCATGGACGTGGTAGCTAATGTCGGTATCGTGGTTAAAGTTAATAAGACTATCCATCCAGCCAGAGTTTGCTACGAGCGGATAACCAGAAATGTATAGTGTGCGCATGAATATGCCATCTATAGCTAGGTAATCAACATTTTCTTCAAGTCCCGCATATGACAAGACATCAATAGTATCTTGCTCGCCAAAAGTGAGGTCTAATTCTTTTTGCTTGTCGATACGTGCTTGCTGCTGCCTTTTAACTGATGCAATTACTGGATCAGTGAGGGCGTGACGAATATTATTGATTTGTTCGAGCTGTTTGTTGAGCATACGTCTCTCCTTTCTCTACGAGTGCGGTGTGTATCAGCTGTAGTGCCTGTTCGGTAAGCGGCTGTATCTTGGCCTGGGTGGGGCTATAAAAGCTATAGAACAGGTCGAGCACTTCAAGGCTCGTTAACTGCTCCGTAGACATACCGAGCCTTTTCATGCCTTTTGCGACGATATCAAGCTTAATGCTCAACTGTTCTTTGACAAGTTCGAAGTCGGCCTTACTCGGTGGGTGATATGGCACGACGATATAAAAATGCCGCGTTAAGATTTTATTGCTAGTAATTAGTGTGCGGATAAATTCATCATAGTTTTGCAATTGAGCGCGATAGATCGGCTCTGCTTCACCGTCTAGCCGCTCCTTGAGGTCTTCGAGATACTTATCCATGTCAATCTCGCGGGTGCGCACTAAGATTTGCAGGCTCGAACCTACGGAGTTTAGAAAACTCTCGTAAGTATCGATGATTGCATCTTGCTCTTCCTCGCTACGTAGCTCGAAGTTAAGCGACGACACTTGAAGAACGGCACGATATTCATTGCTCGGCAGCATCAAGATGCCGTCACGTACACCTTTGATCGCTATTTGATTACGCGCACTGGTTTTACTCTTCGACTTCTGTAAGGCGAACATGGAGGGTTCCTCTCTTTCCGGTTTCAAAACGAACTTTTGCGGCGGGGTTTTCAATAGTTGCGAGTATCTTGGCAGTTACTGGTGTATCAAGCCGTAATCGGGTCGGTCGGGGTTTATCTTTGACAGGTATCGTCACTTCTACTTTTTCTTGTTTGCGAGTGTAATTGTCACGTAAAGTTGTGACGTTCTTGTTGAACAGGTAATATTTTGGCCGCAGATTGTAGCGAAGTATTAGGATAATCCATGCAGCTAATATTTTACCCTTTACACGAATAGCAAGCATACAACATAGAGCAGCCATAACACCCATGAGGACAAATTTATAGACAGCGCTTCCCATAAATGGCGGCAAGATAACGAATAAAGCCGCGCTCGCAAATACGGGCACTACCAAGAGGAGCATTTGTGAAAATCCAAGATTACCTATGATACGATCTTCGACCGTAGTAACTTGGGCGGGTACGACAGTTACTTTCATTTGATCTTATCCTTATTAGTATTCTTCATGGCTGATACGCGTGTGGCTTTTACGTTTGACACTTCATTCGACGAGTCTTTTGAATTTGGGATGGCGGTGTGAGTAATCTCGGCAGTACCTTTTTTATTCGAGTAGCTGACGCTTTGTATCTTACCTGTACGTACCGCGCGTGATTCGACATTAGACATCGCGCGAGCCTTCTGCGCACTATCAGTCTTGGAACGAACTGCACTAGCAGCAGTTTTACCCTTGCTAGCCATGTAGCTGACCCCGTTTATAAACTGACCGCCGAGCTGTTTCATATTACGAGCACCCATACTAACGTAGCTAAACTGCATCATCGTGCCCTGTACTTTGAGCAGGGTTAGTATAGTTGCAATTCCCACTACCATTGCCATTAGCGCATCAGGTAACTGATTATCACCCGACACCGTAGCCATGCCAACAAAGAGAGATGCCGAAAGTTGGAGTATGACGACATGGACGAACAAAACGAATATTGTCGTGAGGTACGTCTTGAATGCAGTCTCGGCAAAATCACGGAAGCCTGGCACAAGCCATATGAGACTAACTAATGGCGCGAGCACTGCACCGACGTAGAGAGTCACAAGACGCATCACATAGTACACTACTAAAATTACTGAGAAGATCACAAATACCACCATTATGAGTAGGGCGGCTACTCCCTGACCTGACGTTTTCTCAACGACCCCATTAAGCGTATCCCATACGGATGCGGCACCCGATACTTTGCCGACGGCACTGACAAGCACATTGGAAAGCTCAATGATCCCGTCTATTAAGAAAATAGATGAGTTCATTAGTACGAAGATCAGCGCAAGCCGAGGAAGAAGGTGTTTAAATTCCACTTCGTCAAATCCGAACGTTGAGGCGCTCATAACCTGAAAACCAATCAACGCGAGAACTAGCGCAAATAGTACGTCACCAATGCCAACCATTACCAGCCAAAAGTTAAAGACGCTCTTATTCTCCGCCATAGACGGCGTAGACTTCGTGAAGAAGTCTAGTGCCTTTAAGAAAGGTTCACCAATACCATTTACGATATTTGCTAGGAAGCCCGTCACAGCCTTAATGAGTACATCAATTAGCCCATTGCTTTGGTGGTTCGGCTCTATTGCCTGAAGACTAGGCAATGCCGCGTTGTCAACGTTGTGAGGTGAGCCATAGGCATGTGAGAGCATCGAGGTGATTGTTAGTGCAGCGAGAACAATGGCAAGACCAAGTAGGGCTTTCTTCAATACTTCTTTAGCTTGAGCCATCTTGTCAGGCTTGCCGCTACTAGTCATGTACAAGTAGCCCGCGTTTACGATAAAGAAGGCACATGCAACAGCTGCCAATCCAGCAAGTACGTGGATTGTTGGAACTACGTAGTTGCGCACTACCTCTATCGCACCGGAAGTATCAGCGAACAGTCCTAGGCCTGTGTGTAGGAGATTAACCATAGGTGAATCTCGTTCACTAAGACCCGAATGCTTGTGTTGCTAGTGTAGTGACAATGTTACTGATAACAAAAGCGGCAATGACGATTGCGAGACCAATTGCAGACCATGTGAGAGTACGCTTTGCCTTGTCTAGATGTTCTGGGTTGCCTGAGCTTGTGATGTAGGTAAAACCACCCACAACAAAAAAGCCGGTCGCTACAAGACCGGCTAATCCAGCGACGACCTTAATAATACTGCGAATAAAGTTCTCTACCTGCGAAACGTCCCCGCTCGCTGCAAATGCAGGGTGTGCAATAATAAGAGGCGCTCCAATGGCAACAAATAGTGCCACAAATGCCAAATTTTTGTATTTTCCCATTTTTAGATCCCTCCGTTTTCCCAACTTTTTATAAGTGCCGTAAATCTCCTAAAGATATAGCATATAATTTGACATACGTAAATAATGTGTCGAAACATAAGCACTTTAAGGATGCTATAATCAGGAATATATGGACGAGAAAAAAACGACTAGACTCAAAAGATTTGACCATAAAAAGCGCACCGTTGTTATCATAGCTACTCTGTTAGGAGTAATTATCGTGGTCATTTTGCTCTTTCAGTTTATGAAGCCTGAACGATCGGTCACTTCATATTGTAAAGTTTACAAAGAAGAAGACGCGAAGCTCGCTAAAGCCCAAGGTGATACGTACTCAGTTGCTGTGTTTTCTCACTCTTCAAACAGCCCAGCTGATTTTGCGAATGCGCTTAGTAAGCTGGAGCAAGTAGCACCAAATGATATTCAGCCCGACGTCAAAACATTAAAGCAATTATTCCAAAAAATAGATAGCGACCCTTCGCAAAATATGAGCGCTAGCTTAAGCGGACTAGGTGCTGAATCTAGCGTAAAAGATTGGACTAGCCAGAACTGCCATCTTTAATACGTTGAGGCTGATTTTGAGCTATGAAAAAGTCCTCAATTAGCCCGTGTGCTGCAAAGCTATAATCTCCGGTCTTGGAGACAATAATATGATCCCTTAGGTGGAGGCCTAAAAGCTGTGCAGCGGCTATTAGCTGTTGCGTCGCTTCGATATCGTGCCTACTTGGAGTGGGATCTCCCGAAGGATGATTGTGGCACACAACTACTGACGCTGCACGATCCTTGATCGGCCCCGCAAATACTTCGCGTGGATGCACTAAACCAGTATCTAGCAACCCAATTGTTACCGTGCGCCGTACAATTGGTCTTTGTCCACTATCTAGCGATAAGCATATAAAGTATTCTTGCTTTTTCTTACGGATAAAATTGAACCGTGCGAGGATTTCGCTGTAAGTAGGTGGCTTTTCACTCATAAATAACCACATGACCATTTTTCGGCATCCAACTTGTTAACATGTAAAGCTTCTCGTGTTCAAAATTATAAGTTACATACACCGTCCGACAGTCGGGTGGCGTAAGGACGAAGTCATCAGCAGTCGCAAAAGTTATATCTGCCACAAGCAAGTCCTGAGGGGGTTTAGCGGAGAATCTCAACTGGCGCATCCATGCTAGATTCGTTTCTATTTGTTCTTTTCGCATATGACTAAGCGTACTTGCTCGTTCTCGCTCTATTAAACGAATAAGTCTAAACCACTGCTTACGCGTAGACGACAGAAGCACAACTGGCATACTCGTAACAATAGCCACTTTTCCTTGGCGTCCGTGTGCGGCAATATGTAAAGCTAGTTGTCGAGATAAAATCTTACCCTCTAGCGAATATCGTTCAGTTAGCAATCCATACATTATAGGCATATCCCAGGTAACAATATGTACCCTAACCATTAGTTAGTATCATCTCTGTTAAATACATTATCATGCAACGCAGACACAAACAAGTGGTTAGTGTTACTAATGGTTAGGATTTATTACCGTAGAAGTATGAGCAAGCAATCTGAAGCAAAACAACTTAAAGGACTCGGTAATCGTATCGCCACGGTTCGCCGTGAACGCGGTGTCACGCAGGAGCAATTAGCCGAGCGAACTGGCTTTACTGTCATTACGATCGGCTATATTGAACAAGGCCGACGTTCACCGCGCATCGCAACAGTATTTAAGATAGCGGAGTGTTTAAAAGTTCCTATCGGCGAATTATTCAAGGGGCTCTAGCGGCAGACCCGAAGAGTTAGAGGGCTCTAACATCTCGGTATAATCCTCGAAGCTCATCTTCTCCCATATCAATCAGAGGCTCGTACATAAAAGCATTGATGTGGATATTCTCCGGGGTTACTAGGTTGACGCTGTCCAAAACTGACGTATTTACGTCGTCATTTGGACGAGCTGCGACAAACTCATTGTACAGCTCTCGCGTGAATACGTTTCCTTTAGCAACGGCCGCTTGCACTTGAGGTGCGGTCAGCTTCGACTTCATGAACTTTTCGGCGGTGAGTCGTATGGCGATCGCAAGCAGGATTTTATTTGGTAAATCAATTTGTGCCGTAATGGGTTCACCTACAATCAGATCCGCCTCCGCAGTGAAAGAATCGTGCACAGCTTCGCTGCCACTATACGGAGAGGTAGCAACACCAATCCGATTATTGAAAATAGCCACAATTTCACTTGTCGTAGGAGAGGCTCCATTCATATGTAGACATGAGGTGAGAGTAGTAAAATCACTATCTTGATCGCCTGAACAGTACTCGACTATATTACGCGAGAAGGGAATTAACGAAAGCCACGCTCGTTTATTAGTGGGCGCTCGATCTTTGATGTAAGGAAAGGGGTTAAACCAGCCCGCCGTAAGCAAGGCGACTACACCGCCATCTTTCTGCGCGACCCAAGAATTCTTTCGCCATCTCTGGCCAAAGAAGCGGCTCTGCATCAAGCGGAAAAAGTCAAAATTATGCGTCAGAATAATAAGGTAGAGGTTATTATTTTGCAATGATAGCTCATGGAGATATTCGAGAAATGCGTACTTGTTCTTATAGTCAAAGGAGTCAATGACATCATCCAGTAATACAATCTGAGGGTCACTGTTTTTCATGCGGACTTGCAGCTCAAAGATAAGATTTAGCAGATATAAAGCCTTGCGTTCACCAGTGCTCAGATAGCCGATAAGATCTTTCTTATCAACCGGCTTTTTGCCGTGCCGATGATGGTTATATGTAAACTGAATACTCGGCGTCTTCACGCCTTCAAGTATTAAACTATCCTTGTTTTTAATCTCAATAGTGAACGGTAGGTTTACGAACCTGCGATTAAAGACCTCGACAGCTTTATCCCATTCTGTATTCTCTTCTTTGGCTTTCGTAATCAAAGCTGCCACCTCATCCTTGATCTCGTCTTTTAGGTTTATTAGCTCGTCCATCTCATCGAGGTGCTTTTTGATATAGCTAAACCACATTCGGCGCTTCAACAAGGTGTAGTTGCTCAGATAGCCCACTATAGGGCGCGTTTCGGTATTCGTAAGGATACGTTTAAAGTCAGCGTGGTTTGCTTGGTCAAGCTTCTTTAGCGTTTTTTGGAATTTAACCTTAATCTTTGGATCGGCAAATATCTTGTCGAATTCTGATTGGAATAGCTCTTTTAGCTCTTCGGGGTTGTCGACAACACGTTCCTCGTTACCTTTACCGTCTTGACTTAGCAGAACGACCTTATGGCTTGCTGTGAAGAATTTTTCACCCTCCAGTGCGTCGGCTACCTTTTGTGCATTCCCCGTACCAAATTCACCTCGAAGATAGCTCGACTTCTGCATCACTTCGTCGTACTTATTAACAAAATCCTGTAAAAAGTCTTTGTTTGCATCGATGAATGCGGAGACGTTCCCATTGTCCACGTCGGGGAATCTTATGCTCTGAAAGAAGTCAGGGGCATCCTCTATTTCCGTACGGCTCGTTTTTAATATATGAACAAAGTTTTCGTCTGGTATATCTTTGCCAAAGAGTGAACAGAATAAGGGGATGATTTCACTAGGATCAACATTGCGTTTTACACCTGAGGTCTCTTTTAGCTTAGCCAGGAACGCCTCAAGCCCTTCAGTGTACTTCTTTAAAAGGATATCGTATTGACTCTTTAAATCTTCGCTCGCCACAAGCAGGGAGATCTGCTCACACTCATAGCCACTGCTGTCGAACGATGGTATAGATAGGACATTACTCTCGACAACTGGAGTGTCGTTTTCATCCTTCAATATGCAACTTCCATTGCGAGCATATATGTGATCACGTATGGGATTACCTTTCTGAAAATCAAGAAAGGTCTTCGCCATCGAAGACTTCATTGTACCGTTTTGCGCATAGACAATGTGTGTATGCGCGTGGGTGACATTGTTATTAAATGGGAAGTTATGCGAGAGTTCTTCTATTCCATAGCTGTCTTTAATTTCGACTGTGAGATCTTTCATAATGCCATATTTTGAATCATTCTTTGCCTAAAGTTCTCGTAGTCCAGCCTCAATGCGATGATCTTGCTGTTCGGCATCGCCATTGAAGAAAGGAAGACCTACGATGCGAGTGTGTCTATCTTCTGCTATGACCTCGATTTTGGCTGTGATTTCCTTCAAAAAGCTCTCTTTCCACTTGTCGTGCTCAAGCAAATGCGCGCCCTTTGGCTCAATAAAAATCTGCCAACTTACAGACGCATTCCTTTTGTCATTTGCCAACAGTACATAATCAGGCTCAAATGCTTGCCCAGTGGAGAACTCATAAATTTTGAACGCGCCTTCGTTGCGGAGCAAGTACACGTCTGACCATTTTTGACGAAGATCCTCAATAAGGTGCTTTATTAAGAGTACGAATTTCTTTTCCTCTGATGTACCAAAGTTGTCGCTATAAGCATGCCAATCTTCTTTCGAGAGGTCTAGGAAGAAACGGCTGCCTCGTTGATGATATTCCCCAGGAAGTGATTGCGAAATACCAAACTCTGCGTCATTATCAGATATTGTGTAGTTTCGGAGGATACTATCCTCAAAGACATCCTTGACTGGATGAGCGGTGAACTCTTTAGTGCCAACATAGCTCTTTTTTGTAAGATTGATATCATTTGCCACTTGCTCTAAAAGATTCTCGACAATGAACAGCTTCTCAGCAGTATTGAGTTTCTCGAACTTATCGACGCCCGCAGTAATAGCAACCTTCTTGCCGCCGAGCTGGGCGCCATTCGTTAGAAATGCCTCAAGTGATGCGAGCCCATGGATTTTTTCAGATACGATGTCGTAGCGAAGCTTCTTGTTGCGATCTACGGCATAACGAATAAGATTCTTTGGAAACTTCTTGAACTGAATGGTGAAGGTGTACTTTTCAGACGCGCTTTGCGCCTCGATATCGCTGTTATCAACAAAGATTTGACGATCATGCGAAATGCCGACAGGCACGTCAATAAGATACTCGTCAGGAAGATTATAGCCTTCGCCACCAAGGAGGGCTGTTTGTTGCCCTACCGCAGGGCGTTCGATTTGCTCATTCTTATAAACGACACCATGCGTGTAGGTTCTCGATCCTTTGAATGAATCTTTAAGGGCTAGCTCACGAGTAACTGGATCGTTGCCAGACAGAATACCTGTTTCGCGGAGGGTTTGCCGTATTTCCTGAATATACTTCGGATTATGGGCGGAATGATAATGGAGCTGCTCGATAACGCGAAGAGGCTCAAGTTCATTGCTATCAAATTTACGAGTATACCTCTTATCCTCTTCGTCTGTTACAAATGGATAGTATCGAGCGCCACGGCCAATAAGCTGCGCCTCCGCAAGGGTCGTTTTGCGTGACTTATCATCACGCTTATCGTAAAGACGTACGATATCAAATAGGTTTAGGACATCCCACCCTTCATCGAGCACATTAACGGCAAAGACGGCGCGAATCTCATTGTTTTTGTCCTCAAGTGAGTTGAGGCGTTGTTGGTCTTCGGGGGTTATTGCACTTTTCGTAACAGATATGAGTCGTTCCTCTGCAAAGTCTAGGCGAAGCTCGTCAGCAAGATCCTGCGCAGATATATTTTCGGCAGCAAAGTACTCCAAAGCACGCTTTAAAATACCGCTAGCAGCGGAACGTTGCTTATCGATATCCTCAGCAGACATCACTTTAATTTTCTCAATAAACAAATCGTAGAATTCGTTCGAGTCTGCAATTCGGAATGATTTAAAGAGAATGACAGGCTTTAGCAAGATGTTGTTATTGAGTGCAACCTTCTTGCGGAATTGCGATATGATGAGTGCTTGGATAGAGCGATCCATAACATCGGCTGCAACGTCGTAGATCCAAACATCTTTACTGTATCCATCTTCTCGGAAAGCACGAAGGTCATAGCGATAAATTATACGGTCTTGGTATTTGTAGAAGATCTCTTTATCATCAAGATCAATAGTGGCCGTGAACTCAAGGAGCGAGCTCCGAGGGTTATTCGTCAGGATAGTATTGATCGTATTCTCCCACGAGATATTATCCTTTTTATCGTCTGTTGCAAGCTTTTTAGTGTCGCCGTTCAGGTGATGCGCTTCATCACTTAGGAACACAATATCGTGAGCTTCTAATTCCTCATAGGTAAGCCCGTTTTCTTTTGGTGTTTTAAGCTGTGTGTGAAGCCCTTGGATAGTCGTGAAGACAATATTGATAGCATCTTCACGCACATCAGAAAAATCGTTTACCTCACGCAATTCTACCCTTTGACCATCAACGACAATTTTATCGGCGAATAGATACTTGATAGAAGACTGGTCGAGAAAGTTTTCTCGAGTCTTTTCAATAATGTTTGTGGTATTTACAAAGAACACGAACTTCCTGTGACCTCGCTTGTATAGATCAAGCATGAGAGCCGCCATGATCATGGTTTTACCTGAGCCGGTAGCCATATTGAAGAGTAAGCGGAGGCCACGAGTGACGTCCCGGGTCTTGTCATTATCAAAGTGGTACATATATCGAGCAATAGCCTCATTTTGGTAAGGCCGAAGTGGGTACTTTAAGTTGAGAGCGACGTATGCTGGCACATCACCAAAGCCACCAGACATACGACTGAGCAGCTGATATTTATCGTCGAGAAGCATTGTGTCTTTGCCATTCATAGCCACAGATCCTAGTCGTTCGTTTTCTTATATAACTTTTCGTTAAACTTCTTATCCGAATTAGTCACTTTAAATATAGGGTCATTGATGTCTTCATAGTTTACGTAGAGTGTGTTGTTGTCAATAAGCTCAAGAAGGACTTGCCGCTTCTCGGCCGTACTCAGCTTACGGAATTCCATCTCGCTTAGCTTGCTTGGGTCTACACGGTAACTTAAGAATGAAGAAGATGCTGCCTCATTAAGCAGATTTAGGTAGTCAGCGTCGCTTTTAGCTTTCTCAATCCGATCGCGGAAAGTATTGGCATTATTCATTATATCCGCATATACAAAGCTACCACCGCCTTGCCAGTTGACCAACTTACTAATGCCGGTCTGATCTCCATCAATAACATTCTTTAGGCGTATAGTTGGATCACTATCACCGTAGTATAGCTGTTCTATGCCTATATATCTGCGTCCAATTTTATGAGCAACGGCTGCGGTTGTTCCAGAGCCGAGGTGGTAGTCAAGAACGATGTCGCTCGCGCCGTCCGTGAATACTTCGATAAAAAACTTTATCAAATCTTCGGGCTTTTTACCATTTCTAAAGGAAGTGCCGCCTTCGCTGTTCACGACGTTATATTCCTTCATGAAGTCTAAATAATTTGAATACGGCTTCTCTGTAACGTTAGATGACTGAGGCTTGCCTTGAAAGTACACGCCATTCTTATTGTTGCCCCTTGGGGTCTGGAAATATCTATATCCCATGCCATCATCGCCAATATCGTTGACTCTAAATATTGTCTCAGCCGGAAAATCTTTTGATATCGGCTCAAGGTATTTCACATAGAAGCGTCCACTACTATTTTTCTCCCTGAGACTACCTCGAATGGAATGTGTCTTTAGCGTGCCCTTGTCCGTTTTAACAATCTCATACTGCTCTGGTGTGAATATAACAGCCTTCCTACCATCGAAGTCTACTTCCTTGCCGCTAGATAACTCGTTTACGACGTATGTATATTCATCGTCACTCTTTTCCTTGAGGATTTTTGGCATTTTATAGTCAGGATTCTTGCTATATACGAGTGCATACTCGATGACATCATTGAACTCTTTGTCGCCCGTAAGAATTCTCTCTGGATGGCGAACCAAAACGTTGAAGGTGAGTTTATGGCTTTTTCTTGAAAATATTTCATCCATCAATACATTTAAGTAGGCTTGTTGGTGGAAACTACACTGAACAATAACAACTCCGTCCCGGGATAGTAGGCTTTTCGCTACTTCCAGGCGGTTCTTCATAAAAGTAAGCCACGTAGAATGATTGAAACTGTCATTATATCCGAAACTATCATTACCGGTGTTATATGGAGGATCGATATAAATGAGCTTTATTCTACCGGCAAATTTTTTCTTTAAACTGTATAGGACAACAAGGTTATTACCTTTAATAATAAGATTATCGTCGTCATTCAGCTCATTAAGTGGATGCTCGCCACTTTCATCATAACGTCTCCAGTTGGTGAAGACTTTATCATCAAGGATGCGAGTGATTTGATCTGGAGCAAGTACTTCGTTGAAGAAAACCTCACTACGCTTCTGATCTTCCTTGTCTTGACCACCTTCTAGAACTGCATCTTTGTAAGGCCAGTTTAAAACTACGTCTCCACGCTCAGAAAGAAGTGAGCCATCATCGTCACCGAGTCCAATTTTGATCTTATACTTAGTAAAGCTGTCAGGAAGGAACTCCTTGTTGCTAATAAACTGTAGGAATACGTCCTTCTTGAAAATAAGACCGCCGTCCGTCTCGGTAAAGAAATGTGCTTTAATCTCTCGGTCTTTCTGAAGTGTGTCTAAAACATCTTTATCATACCTACGGGCAGCTGCTGCAAGTAGGTTTTTATTCAATTTTCCTTCGATAACGTATGTCGGATTCCCCTCAATAAGTTTCGAGAGTTTAGTCAGTAAACTTGGCCTCATATCTACCCCTGATTATACAGCACATTACTACTCTTTGACCGAATGTATTTTTCGTAGTAGCGTATGGTTTTGTAATTACTATAGTTATTATACTTCATTACACAATAAAGATCGCTTAAACGCTATAATTACTATTATGAGTAGAAATCCAACGAGATATGCGCTGCAAGAATTGATCGGGTGGGAGGAGTTTGAAAGACTCGGCACTAGTATTCTTTATGGCATGGGTTTCAAAGACATTAAGTCGGCTGGAGGTGTGAAAGACGGTGGTAAAGACGCCGCGATTTATACAGGTGATGGCGACACTATTGTCATACAAATATCACAGGAAAAAAATCCTCTCAAAGAAGTGAGACCTGCAACTAAGAAGAAGACTAAATTCTGGCGTGAATATAATAGATGGACTGGCAACAAGCAGATTAAAAAATTCGTCTTTTTAAGCAATCAAGACCTTGGCAGCAAGAAAACCGAACTTATGGAGAAGCTAAAAGATCCGGTTGTTGATATGTATAGTATTGACGAACTGGTGAATTTCCTCGACTACAACGATGCTGGCAAAGAAATCAAGAAGAATTATGCCATCTTTGATAAAGACCTCCACGAAGTCTTTGGGGCTGACGATCAAAACGAAAAACTCAACAAGCTTGCAGAGGTCATTAGCCAAGACGACCATTACAACATTCATACTCTACTTGCACCGCCACAAGTACAGCCTCAAATTCCAGGTGCCGTATTTAGCATGCAAGACGGCGAAGTCGTAAAATACTTCACGCCTAAATCCTATGATCACTATCTTCAGGCTGTGCCGACGGTGAGCCTAAAACTCTCAGGGAAACGTGAAGAGGTCGAGCGGTATATGAGCGCAATTCGCTCAGGGGTTCGAATGCAAATTCCATCTAGCCTAGTAAAAGACCTGAAGTTCAAAATTGGTGATAAGACATTTATGGATGGTGCCGAAGGAAAAGCAACATTACATATCGGACCCGTACCCGATGATAAGCCACGTGTGTTTGTGCTCCGTTCAACCAAAGACTCCACCGTAGCAATACGTTCAACACTTAAAGTAGTTGATCGCACGCTAGAAGAGGCTAAGCTTAATAACTTTGACGCTAAGGAACCGCTCGACATGGAGGTTCGCTTCACCCCAAAGGGTGAACTTAAATTGCACTACACTTTTCAACTCGATCGCTGCCGTGACGCGGCAGTAGCGTTTCAATACGCCCAGATATTTGACGCTATCCAGCGCGAAACAGTAGAACTATTCATTGATGATGATGGCATTGAGCGTAAAATTGTCGAGATACCTTGTAGGGGAGGCGAATCACTCGGCGAAGGGTTCACTAAAGCGCTTCAAGATATGGCGCGTATTCAACAATTTTTCAAAGTCCGGCTACCAAATTTATTCAGCGACCAGAAACTGGAGGAGAATGATCGCTATAGTCTACGGCTCCTCACTGAAATAATCGACAAAGGCAAAGCAAACATTAACATATCTAATCTCTCGCTCGTATTATTGAGGAGCGATATTGAAAAGCTTCGCGAGGAGATTGCCGGTGAAAAGGCAATGGCTCTCGGCGGGTCACATGAAATGAATCTCGTGTCGGTGTTGGGTGTAAGTGATTTTCCGACTATTCAGCTCATCCTTCCCAAAGCGAAAATAGAAGTAACTGACCTTGGTGATGGTACGTCAAAACTAGACATCGACCCACTAGAGCAAGCTTATTTACGTCATTACGAGGGAGAGTCTAAGCCTCCTAGTGTTTCCTGGAGTTAGAACACCAACCATCCGAGCAAGCTCGAATGGGACTTCGACTTTTCGTTCCGAAAAATCAAAGTGATAGAAAAACAGCCTAAGAAGTAACGTAGCTAATAAACTCTTTTCCAAATGAAGTGATCCTCACAAATGGAGCAGGATAACCCTCGGTAATACGGTTGTCAGTAAACTGAGTAAGCACACCAAGGTGAACAAGGTTGTAGATATTATCCTCGTTCCTATCGGTGTTACCATATACCTGATAATTCTTATCCTGCCTGCCGGTATCTACATCTTTGAGTGTAGCGACATCAAGGTTACTGAGTTGTTGTGAAGCCATGAGTAGTCGTTCAAGTGGAAATTCCTCATGGTTGCCAGCGGCGGTATAGCCCAAGAAGACACTCTTGATGTACTGGCGCTTCTCTTCGTTACGTTCGGCAAGGTATTGTTCGAGGCAGTAAACAAAGCCATCCTGGAATGTTTCGGTTTGCAGTATCTCTTCCGTAAAAAAGTCAGGATTATCACGAATAAACTCTACCCATTCAACCGCACGTTTCTGACGGAATTGCATTGCGTTGCCGAGTAACGCTTTAGTAAGACCCCAAGCCGTACCGAGCCCGACCACCGTAAGTGCTATTTTGTCAGCGCTAATAGCGCTACCAGCAACGGTTACGGCCTGGTCGGCTACTACGCCGGCGGCACCGGCTAATAGTTGTTTATCGCTGTCTTTCATTACTACTTGCCATCTTTCTTCTGCGTGTTGAGAATTAAAATCGTACATAAGATATGAATCACTATGGCAGCGTCCGGCTTGTCGAACTCTAATGTCAGACCATGGCCTGACCGGTTACGAATATTATGTCCCTCAACGTCAACCAGACTGTTGCGCCAATACCGACGCAAATTCTCATCGGTCATAAAGCCCTTCATCGTACCAAGGATTTCACCTAAGCCTTTAACACCGCCAGGCTGGCGTCGTTTGGCATTTGGCAGCTTTGTCGTCGGAATACCGACCGAGCGTGCTGCTTGGCGAATTAGTCGCTCGGCAATGGGTGATAAACATTTAACCGCCGAATCTGCGTCGCCGTTGGCATAGTGCATGACGCCACGAGCTATCGCCCTAGCTTCGTTGGGGTCAATTAGGTCGCTCTCAAAAGCTACTGCCCAGGCCTCTTGGTCAGAACCATATTGCCCAATAATTTTATCGACAGCGTGCATAATGAACACGCTCGAATACATTATCTGTAGCCGTTCGTTATCGACTATACTGCTGTCGAGCTTTTCTTCCTGTGATTCTGGTGAGTTGATAATACTATTGGCTTCACCCATGTTGAACGAGTTAAATAACATGAGCATTGGGTGGTCGGCTGCCTGCTTCTCGGCTAGCTCTCTGTTTGCTTCGTACGGTTCCATAACTTTACTGAACCCGAGCCGGATAAGGGCTGTTTGCAAGTCATCATTACCAACAATAGACTTGGCGTAGTCGTTCGACTGCTCGGCGGGTATCTTGAATGAGTACGATTGTTCCTTCATGCCGAGACTTTCAAATGGTATGGCTTCGGCAGCAGATATTGAGTTAGCAACGATGTCCTTTAGACCGTGCAATTCCGCAAAAGCCTCAACCTTATGAAGCTGGTAGAGCTTCTGGAACCCATCGGGTAGCTCCATCGCTTCGTCGTAAAAGTATTGCGCTTGCTGTCGATATAAGTCCGGTCGATCTCGGGTAGGCGTAAGCAACTCTTGGACGTGGTGGGCGGAGTCAATGGCGAAGGCGTTATCAGCGTACTTTTCAATAGCCTTGTTATTAAGTTCATTGATCTCAGCACTATCACCAGGCTTATTCTCGGCCAGGAGTTCGAGCAATGGCATACTGACACCAGGCGAAATCTTCTCACTCTCAATTATAGACTTTGCCAATGCCAGCATTTCTGCCGACAGCGCTTTAATGGTGGCCGTATCGTTAAACATTTTTGCCAGCTCATAAGCACGTACGAATGCATCTTTGCGGTCAAGGTCGTGTGGCCAATTAGAGTTTGCAAATTCACGATATGCGGCGATAGCGATTTTAGCGTAGTCGTATCGCTCGCGACCGTTTGGCAGTCGCTCGACGAGCAGATCGGCGTATCGTGCCTTGGAGTGCGGCTCTGTAACTACTTCAACCAACACTTTCCACTCACCGTATTCTTCTTCTGTTGTCGCTGCAACCGGCTTAGGGTATACACCGTCTGGAAATTCAAACATTGGAGCAAAAAAGCCGTATTGCTCTCGTTTTTCCTCTTGTTCCAGTGAAACTTCCATGTACCTCAGGCCGTATACAGCAGGGTCACTACCGTCGTCTTTGACGCCGGGTACGTGTCGTAGACGGTCACCAACAAGGTCGATCATTGCAGGATTTTGCTCTGCAATTTCAGCTACTATGCTATTGATAGCATCGTTAATTTGACTTGGTTCCATGTTTCTATTATACCATTGCCTTCCAGTGTAGACGTTGGAAGGCTTAGGTAATATCAGCTAGCCTAAACAGGTTATCAGCATCGGTTGCATCAGCCCATATCGCTAAATCATCCGTGGGCATTTCAAGAATAGATTTTTGAGTTGCCGTGTAATAGGCAATATCTACATCGGAATGATATTGCTCGCGGGCGATAAGCTTCCGCAGGCTTGCTTCAACAAGTTTCGTTTCAGCGACAAACAGTACAGCCGGAAACGGTGTTTCAGTATCACTCCAATCATCTTCCTCATAGTAGCGCGTTAGGTACTCTAGGCGTTTTCTGAGTTTACTGGTTATTGCGCCTGCTGGTACATATTCCAAAAAGCACCGTATGACATCCTCACCTTTCTTCATAGATAGAAATAAGTCCGGCCTCGGTTTAGGGAAATAATCGAGAGCTTGAATATCGCGCGTTGTGAAGATTTGCAAATCCTTGTGCGTACTCACAAGTTTATTTCGTATGCGCATTAGTTGAACTTGATGTTTAATGAAATCCTCACCGACAGTTTTGTCTTTGTAAAGCGCTTTCTGTATGGTGTCTGAAACCTCCAAAAGCCCCGCATCACGTAGCGCTCGCAAACCTTTAGGCAGCAGATAGAATTCAGCCTCACGTCCTGCGAGTCGGTAAGCTTTGTCATAACGAGCGGCAATATATTCATGCTTTTGCAATATCTGTAAGCGTGAATAGAATGATGTATTGTTTGGAACTCCACAATACTCACTTAGTAATAAACGTGTACTAAAACGAAATGAATAGATGGCTGTCAGAAGTTTGTATTGGTTGTTATTAAGTGACCGGACGTATGTTTTATTCATATACTACTTTCTCGTAGTCTTTCTCTCTGGCTATATTTATATAGTATAAGAAGAAGAGAAGAAAAAGCAATAAGAAACAGGGGTTAAATAGATGTATTTATTAGAATATCGGAATTCTAATAAAACCTCTTGAAACTATCCTTATATGGATATATACTAACCATATAAGGATAGTTCACAGATAGCCGACGAGGGTAGATATATGGCAGTCAAGACACAATCAGATACGGGAACCGATGTCGATGCAGCACCTAGCGAGGAGTTAGAGGCATTACAAGCAATATTGGCTGCGCAGGGTGAAGTAGTAAGCTACAAAGAAGCTGCGAATATTGGCTACGAGCTGCTAGGCTTCTTTGAAGCCCTCGGTGAAGAAAATGAGCAAGCTGAGGACGGCCATGCGTGATGAGGCGGTAGGCATCGCACGTGTTTCAAGTAAAGACCAAGAAGATGGGTATTCACTTCAATCACAAGACAAGCTGATTAACACTTACTCTGATAACCAGAATATGCGACTCATTAAGGTCTTTAAGATAGCTGAGACAGCATCAAAGGCAAAGCAGCGCCGTATCTTTCGTGAAGCTATGAAATTTGTTGCTGACCACAACATCAAAAATCTTGTCGTCGAAAAAGTGGATCGTCATGCACGCAACTTTCACGATGCTGTCGAAACAGACGAATGGCTACAGGCAGATGAAACACGCAAAATCCACTTTATTAAGGACAGTCTGGTTCTGCACAAGAACTCCCGTTCGCAAGAATGGCTCAACTGGGGTATCCGCGTTGTGATGGCTAAAAACTACATTGATAACCTACGCGAAGAGGCAATGAAAGGCTGGGCTGAAAAACTGGCACAAGGCTGGATGCCTGGCGTACCACCTCCAGGCTATATAAATAAGGTAATAGATGGCAAACGTATCCAAGTTTTAGACGATAAGGCATGGCGCGTTATTAAAGAGATGTTTGAACTTTACCTAGAGCCAGGACAAAACGGCAAAACAATTGCAAAAGAGATGGCTCTACGCGGCATTCATACCCGCAAAGGTCGTCCTAATGCTCCAAGCTATGTTTACAATATGCTAACTAATCCATTTTATGTGGGTGTTATTCGTTGGGATGGCAAAGAATATCCTGGCAAGCAGGAAACTTTCATTGATCCTGCTATATGGGATAGAGTTCAAGAAAAGATGCATGGCGGCCGCCCGCTGGTTCTTAAAAAACACAATCCGCTATTTAAAAATCTTATTACTTGCGAGACTTGTGGTGGTGTTGTTACGTGGCAGCTTCAAAAAGGTCGCTACTATGGCGCATGCCAACGTCGTAATCCAGCCTGTAAAATTAAGAAGACGATACGCGAAGATAGGCTCGAAGAAACGATACAGGCGTTGTTAAACAGCCTCGTATGCCCCTCGAGAGAACTCATGGATTGGATTGTACGACAACTCGAAGCAAAACGTGAGACGACTAGCCATACGCACGAAGACTCGCTAGAAAGTATTAACAAGCAGATCGACCGCTTAGTACGTATGGACGGTGATCTATACGACGACAAGCTTGCAGGTGACATTACAAAAGACATGTACCAGACAAAGCATGCCTCATTCATGGAGCAGCTTAGTGAACTTCGATCTAAGCAAGGCACACTTGAAACCAAGGTCAATAAGAACGACCTACCGCAACGACTTGCGCTTCTGAAACTGACTCAAATGGCCGCAGAACTATACCAGACTCGTACGATAGACCAGAAACGAGTTATATTGACCAAACTTTTCTCTTCGTTCACCTACAGCGACGGTGCTGTATCTGTTAAATACAGTAAATTCGCGTCGGTGATAGCCAATAAAACGTTAAGAACCAAGGAAATCTTGGGGAGGTAGAAAATGAGTGATATAACCATCAACAATGAAGAAAGTCAAAACAAAAACCAAAAAACGACCCCTGTTACGAGATCGTTAGATGGGCGTAAGCAGCTCGATAGCACGTCTACAAACGCTATTTTACAAATTTGGCAGGAGTAGAGGGACTCGAACCCGCGACACCTGGTTTTGGAGACCAGTGCTCTACCAACTGAGCTATACTCCTATAGTACGAGGATCATTATAGCATATTTCACCGTAAGGTGGCGTGAAATATACGTGGGCATTCACAGATGCAAAAGCTATCGTTTCTTTTTGCCTTTACAAAACATACTTTAAGCACTATCGTACAAATTGGTTGCTCTACTACTCAGAGGAAGTAGATGATGGCACTAGAAGAAGGCGTCACTAACAGCCTCGGCATTACAGTTAAATGGAAGCTAGGTCGTAAGGGCACTTACGCCACAAGTGCGCGGTGTCCACACTGTAACAAGCGGTTTTCTGGTGGAGGTCAGGTTACCTACGACAGATCAATTGCGACAATCGTAGTCGAAGTGCTTGAACATCAGCACAAAAAGCATCCTCTTCTCTAATATGCTCATCATAGCCAGCTAGTTTGAGACAAAGGGTGCCACACCTACGTGAGCGGTCTAGGCTTACCGCTCACGTAGGTTATAACCACCTTTGAATAACTTGCTAACTGTTATGCTCTAGATAAGTGAGATATAGCAATTGACGCTCCTTCAGTCCAGCCATATAGTACATATGTCTTATTCGGTGGAGAATGTCATGGGCAACACAAATTCTCAATCCGTTAGGTACTAAGGCAGCCTACACGAAACAAACTTTTTGTATGTTAGTAAAGAACGGTACATGGCCAGCCCTACAACCTTCACGGCTACATTCCTAGACTACGCTAAACATTCAAATCTACGCGATAGAGGAGATACACAGCATGGCACGGCAAACGAAACCAGTAAAGGTAGAAAAGTGTCAGTGTAACGCCGCACTACCGGGGGGAGGAAGATGTAACTGCTCGCTGCCAATCTATCCCGGCGGTAAGAGAAAGGTCTGCAACCCTTGTAGAAAAAACATTCGGCATAATAACTAAATAATCATCGATGAGACATCGCCCCCCTGTTAGTAGTTCATTACATAACTAGCAGGGGGGCATTTCGTACTATTACTCTAGCATTAGTTTCTACTTGCTCTTGTAGTTCAAGCAGTAGTTGCATCCATGATTGCTCTTTATTCTATTTAAGAGTACCTTTGATACAGAACGAACAGGGAGCGAAATAATTGACATGATTGCAACACGATCAGACATAGTAACCATAGTAAAAAACATTAATCCTTTTGATACGCTTGAATCAGAACATCGCGAAGATGCACTCGCCTGGATAGAGAGTGATGCTCCACTTTTTCGTATCCAGAAGCCTGACATACCACCAAAACATCTCGTTAGCTATTTTGCTATTATCGACCCAGTCGCAAAAAAGATCCTATTACAAGATCATCTCCTCGCCCAGGTGTGGGTGCCGGCAGGCGGACATGTCGATCCTGACGAGGATCCCGCTGAAACCGTTCGTCGAGAATGTCTAGAAGAACTGGGAATTAAGGCGCAGTTTCTGCAGGATCATAAACAGCCGATCTTTATAACAGTCACTAAGACAAATGGACAAGGTCAGCATACGGATGTCTCGTTATGGTATGTTCTTGAAGCGAGCGAGGATTCTCAACTCACCATCGAGCCGGACAAGTTTGCCGACGTACGATGGTGGAGTTTTGATGAAATCTTGCAAACACCCATCACTGCTTTTGATCCACAGCTGCATCGTTTTATTGTAAAAATGAGGAAATCTTTCACGCTCTAATATGTCGCAAATTCATGATAGTAGGACTTCCGATCATCCTCTTATTGAGACAGTTTGGAACTCTAAAAATATTACAGACGGCATCTACATAGCAACTCCAGATGGCGCGTGGGATCTCATCGTTATGATCGACACAAACGGCGATCGTTCGGTTATGTTAACGGGGCAAGCTACGAAACCCACACCAGTACCCTATAGAGCAGGTACGGAATCTATTGTCATTTCGTTTATCCCTGGCGCCTACTTAAACTATCTTTCTGGAGAAGAGATGGTAGATCTGATTGAAATGCTCCCCAATTTTGATGACTCTCATTTTAATCTCGGTGGTCATACATTTGAGATTCCAGCCTATGATGAGGTTGAATCTCTCGTAGAAAAAATGGTCATCACAGGAGTCCTCAAACACGACACTGTCGTCAGCGATGTACTTTCGCGCAAAAGGACGGCAATCTCACCACGAGTTGCTCAGAGACATTTTGTAAAAACCGCTGGAATAACACAAAACTATCTCATGCAAATTAAACGTGCTCAAGATGCTGTACGGTTCATTCAGAGGGGCGAAAGGCCGATAGATGCAGCACAACACGCTGGATATTCCGACCAGCCGCATCTAGCAAAATCTCTTAAAAAAATCATGGGTTCATCACCCAGCGATGTTGACGATATCCATAAATTATAGCATCAAAAAGTGTCGTTTTTTTACAAAACGAACAGACGTCTCCTTTGGTTAAATAGGCACATCAGCCAATAATAAAAGGAGAACAATCATGGCGATCAAACCATTCAAAATTAGCGTTCCAGAAGAACAAATAAACGATTTACACGACCGTCTCAAAAAGACGATCATGCCAAGTGAGATACACGACGCAGGCTGGAGCTACGGTCCAACGAACGAGTACGTCAGCAAGATGACACAACAGTTACTGACACAATACGACTGGCGTAAAGCCGAGGCAAGGATCAATAGCTATCCGCAATTCACCACTGATATAGACGGTCAGACTATTCACTTTCTTCATATTGAATCAAAAGAAGAAAAGGCCACACCACTCATGCTTATCCATGGCTGGCCTGGATCAATCGTCGAGTTCCTCGATATCATTGAACCACTAACAAACCCAACAAAATTTGGTGGTACATCCGAAGACGCATTTCATCTTGTTATCCCATCACTTCCTGGATTTGGATTCTCTGGACCAACCCGCGAGGCAGGTTGGAACAATACTCGCATCGCACACGCATTCAACAGTCTCATGAAAAGCCTCGGCTATGAGCACTACGGTGTTCAAGGTGGTGATGCTGGCGCGCTTGTTGGACCAGAGATGGGTCGTCTTGCACCTGACAATGTCATAGGGATCCATGTGAATGCTGCAACTATGGGATTCATCCCAATGGGACCAGTTGATCCTAAAGACCTTGCTACCTTCAGCGACGCAGAAAAAGCTCGATTAGGACGTCTCGGAAGATTCATGTCTGAACGCTTTGGCTTCAATTCGATTCAATCAACACGTCCTCAAGCACTCGCGTATGGTATTACCGATTCACCAGCAGGACTCCTCGCCTGGGTAAGTGAACTTTTCACCGAATACGGAGAAAAAGTTGATATGGTTGACCGGGAAACGTTCCTTACAAACTTTATGATCTACTGGTTTACAAACACGGCAGCGTCTTCGATTCGTTATTACTATGAAAATGCGCACGATCCTAATGCTTGGACACCCAAAGAAAACTCAGAAGTACCGACTGGTGTTGCTGTATTCGAAGAGGGGGACGTAGCGATCAGACGCTATGGCGAACAAGGTAATACAATCGTACGCTGGACCGAATACGCTAAGGGAAGCCACTATGCCGTGCTTGAAGTACCTGAAGTGTGGATTAAAGATGTCCAGGAATTCTTCCACGACGTACGGCGTTAACGTATATCATTCAAAATAAAGGACAGACGTCTCGTCTGTCCTTTATACTAATCATATGAAGTTTACCGACATCGCAGATAGACGCATCCAGAGTCAACACATTCTCCAAGCGGACTTTACGACAGCACATGACGTTGTCTCGTGGATGGGAGCCATGCAAGCGCAGGATTATCCTGGTGCATTATGGTCCATAGGGCTACGCTCTCAAGGACTGACACAAAAAGATATCGAAGCAGCAATTACCAACAGAGAGATAGTTCGCACGTGGCCAATGCGCGGCACACTTCATTTTGTGGCAGCTGAAGATATCCGTTGGATGCTTACGCTTATGACGCCACAGGTTATCTCGGCAACCGCTGCAAGAAGACGGCAGCTTGAACTCGATGACGCAACAATCGCCAATGCGAGATCGATTATTGAAACAGCTTTATCTGGTGGTAAATGCCTCACAAGAGACGATCTATGCGAGCTCCTCGACAGTAAGGGTATTTCCCCAAAAGGCCAGCGCGGTATTCACATTCTTCTTCATCTTTCAGAGCAAGGAATCCTCTGTTTCGGACCGCATCAAGGCAAAAAACCTACTTTTGTGCTTCTCGATGAATGGATACCTAAATCACGTACGATCAGTAGGGACGAGTCACTTCATGAACTGGCTGTACGGTATTTCATAAGTCATGGTCCAGCGTCACTCAAAGATTTTGCTGGCTGGGGAAAGTTACCTCTAAAAGATGCACGTCTTGGAATAGAGCTAGCTCATCAAGACATTACGAAAACAGCGATAGGTGGTATAGATTATTGGCATAGCCCTTCGCTGGAGGCCTTTGATCGCCACTCGGCATTTCTATTACCCGGTTTTGATGAGTATATGCTCGGATATAAAGATCGAACACCGTCACTCATAGCAGAACATTCTTCAAAGATCGTTCCTGGCGGTAACGGCATGTTCCTTTCGACAATAGTCATAGATGGACAAGTAGTAGGTACGTGGAAGAAGAATATTAGAAAGAATGCCATTACACTAGAGCTTCTCCCATTTACGCCAATCACAGACGACCGCATAAAAAGACTAGAACAAGCAGCAACCCATTTCGGTCGGTTTATGGAATTGCCAGTCACTATTTCTTCAATTCATAGACATCACTCAATTTGAGTGTTCACTACGAGTCGCACGAATCGAACTCACAATAGCTAAACCTATGATAACGACTCCAATGGAACCGGCAACATATTCAGGTACATCTTTAAAGAGGCTAAAGAGTAATATAAGCGCGAGTATCCCTATTGTGTAATGGGCACCATGCTCTAAAAAACGATACGATTCGAGTAATTTGTGACGCACCATAAAAAGCGTTAGTGACCTCACCCAAAGCGCTCCAATGCCGAGACCAGCCGCTATGAGAACAACATTGTTTGTAATAGCAAATGCACCAATCACTCCATCAAAACTGAAACTTGCGTCGAGCACTTCGAGATACAAGAACCCGATAAAACCAGCAACGCCAGCTTTTTGTATGGAATGTCCCGCATTACCGTCATGATCAAATACACTCGTCAGTAACTGAACAAGTAGGTAAGTAATAATCCCAGCAACACCCGCCGCAAACGTATCCATTGGCCTTTTATTCATTGGTGAGAAACTGACGACAACCAGAATAAGAAAACTAACACTCGTATAAAAAAGCCAAGATCCACTCCGCTGCAAAGGACGTTCGAATCGAGTTATCCAATGCACTTTTCGCTCAGGATCAAAAAAGAACTGCAGGGCAAGCATGAGAAGGAAGAGTCCGCCAAATGAGGCAATACCCGTATGTGCTTCGGTGAGTCGAGCTGCATATTCATTTGGATGCTGCAACGCGAGGGTAACAACGTCACCCCAACCTAGCCGTGAAGTGAGCATAACGACTAGAATAGGGAAGACGATACGCATACCGAATACTGCGATCAGTACACCTAGCGTTACAAAGATTTTTTGCCAAAATAGGCTTAATGTCCCGAGTACCTTGGCGTTCACCACTGCATTATCAAAACTAAAAGTTACCTCGATCATAACCAAAACAAGTGTTAGAAGTGCAGCCGATAGGCCAAGATATATGAATATCACTATGAGAATAAGAAGTGTGACAATGGCCGAGGTTGCGAAAAGACGTAGTAAGCTTTGAGGGTGAGATTGAGATGACATTGTCTTTATTATAATACCCGCCTCTCCTAACAAAAAATCCCCGTCTCTACAACGGGGATTTTCAGGTAGTTGGGATACTTATTTATCTATTAATCATCGCAGCAAGAAGATCACGACGACTAGATACCCAGTAGAATCCAGCGGCTATCATTGAACCAAGTCCAAGTGTGCCTACGATTATATCTGAAGCACCAGTGTGTGGAAGCTGTGGAGGAGTCACGGGAGGTGTTACGGGTGGAACGACACACGCAGGACTGCTCGCAGGAATGTTGGTTTCGTTAGGAATAACAGTACATGGAGTACAAAGAGGACTACTCTTAGGTACAGTTGGAAGGATAGAACACATCTCAGGCGCAATAGTAATGGTTGCAGTACAGTTCTGGTCCTGAGCTTGAGCTACTCCACTGAATGTAAGAGTTGCTGTTGTTGTGTAGGTACCAGCGGTAGTATACGCATGAGTTATGTTCGTAAGCTCATTAGCCGTGTAGTCTTTTGAGGTCTGGTCACCAAAATCGAAGTGAGCAGATGTAAGCGTAGCACCATTCTTCGCCTCGTAAGAAAGCGTATACTGGTAGCTCTTGTCTTCTATCTTCAAGACTGCTGCATCAAGAGCGATACATTTTGCCGCAGGAGCTGGAGCAACAGTAACTGTTGCAACACATGGAGGTACGATTGGTGTCTGCACTATCTTGCCACCAACTGAGATGTTGGCTGTAAGTGTAACAGTGTATGTACCCGGGTTCACGTAGGTGTGGTTTGCCGTAGTACCAACTGCATTTGCAGAAGTACTATCACCAAAGTTGTAGTTGTAGCTCGCTACAGTTGCACCGTTGGCAGCGCTAGCACTACCTGTAAAGTTAAACTCTGTACGGTTAATAGGTTGTGAAGCAGTCAGGGCATCACATTTGTAGGTAGGAACTACTGGTGGAGGTGTTGGTGGGGTAGGAGGAGTAGGAATTGGAGTAGCTGCAAATGGATTACCACAAGAAGTTAGGATAGCTGCAAGGAATTTACCATGCGCATCGGTGAAAATCCAAGCCTTAATAGTATTAACACCAAAAGCGTTACGTGGAATGTGCTTGTAGTACGTATGGCCGTTAATAACCAAAGCAGTACTTGGCTTAATAATATTCTCACGGCCAATACTATATGCATCAGTTGCGATCAGTTTACCATTGAGATCGACAGTACCGTCCTTGTTAATCTGACCCAAGTTGGCCTCAGTGACGCTATTAATCATACTAGCGCTAATACCAAAGTGGCTATAGATCGCCGGAAGGTCACCAGTTTTATTGGCTTTATAGATACTCTTTAACTCATCTGGGGTTGTTGCACCACAGTAGATAATAGAGTTGTTATTACAGTCACGTGGCAACGACGCCGCGTCAGAGTTGGTGCTCATAAAGTTAAATAACAGTATTGCACCGAGTACAATAGCTAGTCCCGCTATTGAAGCAATAAATTTCTTTTTCATACTATCCCGCTTCCTCATTTCCCGGCCCCTCACAGGCCGTTTCTGATTTCTTCTATAGTAGCATAGATTATCGCTTATGTCAACATTACGCTGCTGTACAAATAACCTGCCCTAAAGATATGAATTCTGTATATTCTTTCATATTTTTGCTATACTGTCATATATGAAATCGTTGAGTCTCAGTCAGCCCCACGTTATTGTCATGGTGGGAATCCCGGGAAGTGGAAAAAGCTTCTTTGCCGAGAAATTTGCTGAGACATTTAAGACACCTTGTGTTAATCATGCAGAGATAGCTTTATTAAGCCAAGCAACCGCTGAGGTCGTTGAAAAACTTGCCTCTTACCAACTTGACGAGTTATTTAAAACAGGACTTTCTATCATCGTGGACGGTGCATGCGATACCCACGTACAGCGTGCAGAATTGACTAAAAAAGCACATAGCCACGGCTATGAAACTCTTTATGTATGGGTCCAGATTGATCCAGCAACCGCTGAGATTCGTTCCACTAAAGCGTCTAAAGACAGGAAGACACCTCTCCTTACACAGGAAGAATTCACGCGACTCGTGAAGCGTTTTAGCGCCCCGGCGTCACCCGAAAAATCGATCGTCATAAGCGGCAAACACACCTACGCAACGCAAGCAAAGGTGGTACTTAAGAAATTATCAGCCCCCCGTGAAATAGCAGCACATTCCGTCACCCCAACAAGAGGTCCTCAAACAGTCCCTATCACGCGTCGTAACATAGCAGTGAGATAAAATCAGCCTGTGGCTACGCTTATTGACGAAGAATTTGGCGTCATTACTCTGCGCCGCAGTGCGAGAGCGTCAAACGTTCGCATTCGCGTCGCTCCGGATGGTCGTTTACGCGCCTCGCTTCCGCTATACGCGCCCGTTTTCCTTGTTAAGAGGCTCATACGGTCATCTAGGGCTCAACTTCGCGAGCTGCTTGCCGAACAACACATCGACACTCATTTTGAAGCAGGTATGCAGATCGGGAAAAGCCATACACTCATTACACGACCAACAACCGCACGATCACCGAGCGTAAAGCGACATGGACAGCAAATCATCGTCTCGTTACCCCAAGGCGAAGATATGCAAGCTCCACACATACTGCGAATCGTAAGAGACGCAGTGATCGATGCACTGAGAATTGAAGCAAAAAGTTATCTTACAAAGCGTCTTGCCTATTTAGCAGAGCAACATGGATTCGCCTATGAAAAGATTCGCTTTTCACACGCCAGTGGACGATGGGGAAGTTGCAGCAGTAATGGAACCATCAGCCTAAACATAGCCCTCATGAAATTGCCGTTCGATCTTATTGACTACGTACTCATCCACGAGCTCTGTCATACAATGCAAATGAATCACTCTGACCAGTTTTGGGAACTCGTTAAAGAGGGTGACCCAGAGTATAAAGCACATAGACGAGCACTAAAAAAAGAAACACCCTCTATTTAAAAAGCGTAAGCGAGTCTGTATACTATAAACTAATGTACAAAGGTGGGAAGAAAATCAACGCGCACATCACACGCATTATGCGTGTCGTTGGCATGGTTATACCTGTTATTCTCATTCTCTATGGTCTTCTCATTAAGGTTAATCTCGTTGATTCATCACATTATTTTGGAGATACCTTCTTTGTGGCTTTAATGGTGATTTGGGTAGCCATCGCTGTTATTCTTTTTATATTCCCAGCCAAAAATAGTCGTCAATCAGCACGGGAACTCATCCTGTATCATGCTATGGCGGCCTGCTACATCCTCTTCGTATCTGGGTTCACCATGGCATTTATTGCTGCTTGGATCCTCCTGTTCCTCGCCTCCTACATTGCATTTTCATCTCTAGGATTACGATACAGCATTTTGTTCTTCGTTTCGCTCGCAGGAGTGGATATCGTCATCCATCACTTTGATCCTGTTATCGTCGTAACAAATAGCGTCTCCGCCTTTTCGGTGCTTGTTGTTGGTCTTATTGTTGTTTCAATCAATCGAGTCCAAGAAGTCGACGGACAAGAGCTCGCACGCAGTAAGGCAGAAGAGATATTGCAACGTGACCGAATTCTCACTATAGTTAATAATCTTGCAGATGCCATTCTCAGTACAGATAAAAACGGCGTTATTAGCGTCTATAACGCAGCAAGCCTCAACCTGCTTGATACCAATAATAGTCTTATCGGTCGTCAACTTGACGACATCCTCCCACTTACTGATAAAGATAAAAAGCCCGTTCATCTATTAAAGTATCTCAAGAAAGCCAAGAGTGTAGTCGTCCGAGACGACCTCCTCCTTGCCATCGATGAAGATGAAATACTCCGACTGGAAATTACCTACTCACCAATTCGAAGTAGCTACACAACCAGCAAAAAGCAAGAGCTACAGGACGGGTACATAATTATCTTGCGAGACATTACTAAAGCAAAAAGTCTCGAAGAAGAACGAGACGAATTTATTAGTGTGGTTAGTCATGAACTAAGAACGCCGATCACCATTGCCGAGGGAACAATTAGTAATGTCCAGCTTATGATGGAACGAAAATCATTCACCGCTGACGTCCTCAAAAGCAGTATGGAGATGGCGCATGACCAAATCATCTTTCTCGCTAAGATGGTAAATGATTTAAGTACCCTCTCACGAGCAGAGCGGGGCGTTGCCGATGCCGCTGAAGATATTGATGTGCGCAACCTTGTTGATGATTTATACAAAGAATACGCGCCACAAGCAGACAAAAAGAATCTCCATTTTAATCTTGACCTCACTTCACGACTTGGTCATGTTACCGCCAGCCCACTCTACTTAAAAGAATTACTTCAGAACTTCATTACCAACTCCCTCAAATACACAAAAGAGGGGAGTGTGACGCTTCATGTTCAGCGACAAAATAGCACTATTACCTTTGAAGTTCAGGACACGGGCATAGGCATTAGTAAATCTGATCAAGGTAAAATATTTCAAAAATTCTACCGTTCAGAAGATTACAGAACAAGAGAGACGGGCGGAACGGGTCTCGGACTATACGTTGCAACAAAGCTTGCAAAGAAACTGAATACAAAGATTGCCTTCTCAAGCCGTCTTAATCATGGTTCACGATTTAGTATTACACTACCCGTACAAGATAAATAGCTACACTATTTTCTCTCTTTTAGGCACCGGATACTCTTTGGCGTATATATTTTTAGGCAACAATATACCTGATTGCGTACGGTGTTTGTTATGACGTACAGATAAGTATCTAAAGCCCTACCTAATAATTAGCTCTAGGCTACGACGAAACTCTTTGTCAATGTTCATTCCCTCGCTACTACGTTGGTTCAAATAAGGATACTTTTCGAATATTGATTCGTGAAGAAACTTCTTTGCCTCTCGCTCTGTCGGCGACTCCTGTTCCTCGATAACACGACCAAATGTAAAATGTAGCGCGGTCATTACAACTGTTTGAGCGTCTTCTATCGATAAACCGCTTTTGTATAGTGATTCACAAGAGTATGCGATAATTTGTGCGAGTGTCTTAGCGGGGCCGAGGTGTGCGCCAGCCACAACACTTGCTCCATCACGATAACTAAGCATCGCTCGACGTAATCGAAGCATCGTTGTTGTTAGCCACACCTTCCAGTCTTCGTCATCCGAGATCTTTCCAAAATCGCTAAATTCTTTTTGCAGTATTTTTTCGGCCATAAAGTCGATAAGGGTACGTTTGTCTTTAAAGTACCAGTACAAAGAAGGTGCTTGCATATGAAGGTGTTCAGCCAATTTACGCAGCGTAATACCTTCAAGCCCTGTTTCTTCAAGTAGCCGTAGAGCTGCCGCTACTATTTCATCTTGGCGAGCGTTACTCTTTACTGTCTTATCTTTCCTCTTGGATTCCATGGGAGATAGTATAGCACTTGACGGTAAAATCTTACACTGTTAGATTAGATAGAGAATAGAAACTAACGGTGTTAGATGAACTGAGCCGTTACTAGTATGACACTTTGGATAACTATAACAATAGCGAAGGAGAGATACCATGAATAATCAAAAAATAGCACTCATCACTGGAGCAAACAGAGGTATCGGGCTTGAGATTGCAAAACAGCTCGGGAAACAGGGTATTACAGTCCTGATCGGAGCTCGAGATAAAAGTCGTGGCGAGGCTGCAGCTGAACTGCTTGTAAAAGAAGGTATAGCAGCTCATGAGATCACGATTGATGTTACTGACGAGACATCGGTAACACAAGCCGCCGAGAAGATAGCGAAAGAATACGGAAAGCTCGACATTTTGGTTAATAATGCTGGCATCTCACGCGAACAAGGTCTCAAACCAAGTGAAACTCCACTGGCGGCTGTCCGTGAGACGTATGAAACAAACGTGTTCGGAGCTATAAGCGTGACAAATGCAATGTTGCCATTGATCCATAAATCTGAGGCTGGCCGTATCGTGAATATCTCAAGTAGTATGGGATCGCTTAACCTAGCAGCCGATCCGACCTCACCCTCAGCGCGATTAAACTTACTAGCATACGATTCTTCAAAAGCTGCACTCAATTCGGTAACTTTGGAATACGCCAAAGAACTCCGCGAGACACCCATTAAAGTTAATGCAGCTGATCCTGGATATGTCTACGGTGATCGCACCGCCGCGGACGGCGCAAAGGCAGCAACACGCTTAGCCACCCTTCCTAGCGATGGCCCGTCCGGCACGTTCCAGGGCGAAGATGGGGTCGTGGCTTGGTAGAATGCCAGGCCTCACGCAAGCGAATGTACATAAAACAAAAAGGTAACTTAGCACGTTACCTTTTTGTTTTATGTACATTTAGTCCGTAAGTTCTACGGCTTCTCTATATAAAACGAAATAACCATCCTTCTGACGATCTTTATTAACCCACGCCTCCCTAATTTTTGCCTTAAAAAGAACGAGGGGAGATCCTACTGTTTTTATATCGTCGATACCCCAGTAGGGTACCCCGGCGTGTTTTTTAAGAAGTAGAGCGAACGCTTCATCGACCTCCTTATGATTACTGACAATCTGAGCCTTCGCTCGGACATAAACCGCATCGCCAGCCCCAGGAGCAGCCATAGAATCATAGACAACGATATAGACATTTGGATTATTACTTATATTCTTACCGTGTTGGCTCTGTCTATCCGCACACCAGTAATACGTCTGTTTCGTAGAGTCATACGCCATAAATTGAGGAGCAGCCCAAGGATTGCCGAACCGATCAGTTGTAGCAATCGTAGGGTTAATGATCGTCTCTAAAAGATGATTCGCATGTGAAATAATTTCTTCTTGCATAATACCTCCTCTATAAACATTATTTCACCGACAGGCGTTCCTGACTAGATATAAAGCCTCTAGACTTATTATGTTACATATACACACATTATGTGTTATTTCATTGATTATGCTAAAATAAATGGAGATGACAGGGGACAAACAACATTACAACTATTGCAGAGAGGCACTTTACCATCTTAATGCAGGAATAGATATTAATGAAGAACTCGCTTATAACGCAACCCGTGAGGCGCTTAGTATCACTGACGACACCGTTCGTCGTTATTTCTTAGCCGCTATTTTTCACGGCATGCTCGTAGCTCAGCCTAACACTGAACAAATTATTGGAATGCTTGAAGCATCTTTTTCTTTTGATGATTACCACCCTAACACTCGGCCTCAACTATCCGATAAGACCGACAGGCTTCCGTCAATCACGATAATGGGTAGTGGGAAAAAAGGCTTAAAAACCGTTAATATATCAACACTTGCCGCCATCACGGCGAGTAGTTCCAAGCGTCTCATTGTCACGAAGCCCTGCACTGAAGCTATCTCTTCACTCACGGGATCTGCGGATTTTCTTGAGGTATTAGGCATCCAAGCGCACAAAGAGAAGGAGCGTATGCGAGAGATTGCGCTAACAACAGGATTAGGATTGTTCTTTGTTAATTCGTACATGCCAGAGTTCATGAAAAGATACGATGGCGTGTTTTATGCTCCCCATGCAATGAGCTATGCACTTGCCGGCCTAGTATCACCATATAACACGGACTCTCTTCTATATGGTTTAGCACTAGCCGACACCGAGCTCTCATTCAACGTTTTCGAAAAGTACAAGATATCCAATCCGAACGTGGTATCAAGTACACTCGACGGCATCCACTTTGTTGACGAGGCCTTATTACTCGGGAAAACATTCATAAGCACAGCAAGACAAGGGAGGGGCGAGGCGAAAACGTATGAGTTTGGGCAGCTCCTCTCTGATAAACCAGTCACTTTGGAGAGTTTTAGTCCCGCTCAAAGCTCTCGCAAAAAGGATAACGTGCTGAAGGGACTCAGATCAATTCTACCCAATTCTCAATCCGATTTAAGTCGTACAGTTGCACTGAACGCCGGACTTATTATGTACGCGGGACAGGTAGTCGAGAGTGTTGAAGAAGGTTATACGCTTGCCGCTACACTTATTAAGGACGGCAGTGCTTGGACACAACTTAACGAGTTCGTATCGGCAGCGGAGGGGAATCGTCAACTCTTAGCAGATCTCGACAATAAACATAATTAATATCAGATTCGCTCAAAACGTTCAGCGTTTCGTGCTCTCGCCTTTGCAGCCTCAATCTCGCGATTCTTCATGTGAGCTTCAGTTTTAAGCCCCTCAAGAAGGCGACGCGCAGCTAAGGCGACCTCGTCGACAGCTACATTAAAAACGACTTCATTGGTTTGCGACGGGTGATGGAAGCCAGATAGTTTTCTTACGAACTGCAGTGCAGCGTCATGAATCTCTTCCTCCGTCGCCGGTGGATCAAAATTAAATAGTGGTTTGATATTACGACACACAGTTCGATCTCCTCTTTTTACCTATTATTATGACATGTCTTTACAACCTCGCGACATATTAGAGTAATGCGACAACCCAGAAACATACTTCCATACACTCATTTTATATGTGCGCCTTCTTTTTAGATTAAAGACTTAGGTCTAAATAAAACGATAAAACGCGTCACTCTTCAATCTCAAAACGATCACTACGAATTGGGGAGGCGTCAACCGGGCGGCCTTTCCATGTAACAGTATGTCTTGCATACCCCCAAATACTACGAACCATAAGTATCAGCTCTTGAACAATAACTACAGGCCAGAAGAGACCACCGATCCACCAATTCCTATGCCATGTATGATACGTAAAAATAGCGTACATCAGCATGGAAGCGCCAAGTAGGCAAAGCGCAGCAAGCTGCAGGCTATACCAACCTACGAACAATCCGCTAAGAACAAATAGGAGGGGTATATTTAAAAGTACAAGGAGTATCACGCCAAGACATGCCCCATACCATTTGCCCCCAAAGATAGGAAGGAGGAGCCTCTTACTCGTCTCAACCTGAGATTTCCATCTTTTTTCATAGGTAACACCCAGAAATGAACCGTCAACAAGACAGTGGTAGGACTTCATGCCAACAATTGCTGCGATATGCTCCTCAGGTTCTACCTCGTTTTTATGAGCAGCAAAGCCTCCTAGTGTATCGAGAAGCGTATGACGCTTAATCATCCAAAGGGCACTCGAGGTAGCCGGGGCATTCGATCTTGAAAGAAGTACCTCCCAGAAATAGCGAAGATGCCCCATAAGCACGCTTCCACGCCAAACATCATTACGTCCTGGAATGACAGAGGTCATAATGAGATCTTCAGTTACGATATAGCTAACAAGCCGACTGATTGTCGTTGGAGTGATATGCGTATCTACGTCCATAAAAATAACATAGGCACCACTCGCTTCACGTGCGAGGGTCTCAAGTGCATAATTTTTACCAAGCCATCCTTCTGGCAAGCCATCACCTGGAACAAACCGTACACCCGCCCGGGCGAACGATTTAATGAGGATTGATGTATCGTCCGACGAGCTATCGTCATAAACAACAATCTCAAGCTTTTCGTAGTCACTCTCAAGCACTCGCTCGAGACACTGTGTCATTGCGTGCGTTTCGTTGCGTGCCGGAATACAGACAGAGACACTTGGTGCTTTGAGTCCACTCGTATATGTCTTCGTTACACGAAAACGGCCCAATAACACAACAAGACGGACCGTCATTAATGTTAGAACAATGCCGATGAGTCCAAGAATAGAATAAGCCATAATCACAATGCTAATATGGTATCACGCTTGACGGTTTAAAGGTAGCAATGGTATAGTGTAACTTGACAGTCTGCCTACGAGCAGACTATTTAATTTGGAGAGTAACTACTTTGGCAACAAAGGGAAAAACACCGGCTAAAAAGGCAGCGAGTACGGAAACGGTAACTCGTATTACTGCTACCGATACCAAAAAGGTGGCAAAAAAGGAAAAGACTGCAGTAACAACTGAAGCACACGCCAAAAAGCAAGGAGTAGCGTTCTTACGCCCATTCACTGCAACAGGTGAATATTTCGGTGGTGCATGGTATGAACTTCGTCAAGTTCGATGGCCAAACCGTCGGGCAACATGGAGCCTCACCGCAGCAGTGTTGGGATTTACTGCGTTTTTCGTAGTACTCATCCTATTACTTGATGCATTATTTAAATATCTATTTCAATTAATCTTAGGATAAAAAGGAAACTATGTCACAAAATCGATACGACTCAACCCGTCAATGGTACGCCATTCATACCTACAGCGGCTATGAAGAAAAAGTAGCAGACAGCATTCGTCAGCGTATTAATGCCGTCGACATGGCCGATAAAATCTTCGATGTCATGGTACCGAAAGAGAAGCAAATTCAGATTAAGAACGGCAAGCGAAAAGTTGTTGAGAGCAAGATCTTCCAGGGTTACGCTCTCGTCGAGATGAAACTTACAGACGAAACATGGTACATTGTTCGCAACACTCCTGGTGTCACTGGTTTCGTTGGCGCCGACACAACACCAACCCCCGTATCTGACGCTGAAATTGCTAAGATTAAGAAACGTATGGGCGTTGATGATCCTAAGCACCACATTGACTTCAACGTTGGTGAGGTAGTGAGTATTACTGACGGACCTTTCAAAGGCTTCGACGGTGCTATTAGTGAAATCGATACTCAAAAAGGTAAGATCAAAGTCATGGTTAGCATGTTTGGCCGTGATACTCCAGTAGAACTTGACGCACTACAGGTAACAAAGGTATAGCCGAAAAAACCATTCCTAAAGGAGACCCCCTCGACGTATAGACTAAGGGGTTTCTTTTTTATTCAAGAATAAAATGTACGTTCGAAATCGTCCTATTCAAGTATGCTTATCAATAAGAGATAGGGTTATGCTTGCATTAGGCTGTGCATCCTTTATACTATTCGATCGGGTGGGTGCAGCCTAGCCTGCCTAGGCCGTGTAGCCACTCGATCTTGAAATATGTACACATATTAGTACTCTTACGTTCGAAAGGACAATAAAAGGTATGCCCAAGGGCAAGCAGTTCTGCGGAAACGACCGCCCGCACCAACCGCATGATTGGTCCAGGCCGACCGAGGTCAAGGGCGAGACCAAGCAGGTCAAGGTCCGTTGTCCCGGAGTCACATACTCTAAGGACTAGTCGTACCCCATAGTAGTCCTAGAAAAATCAACGTAAAGTACACAAGGCGTTGGTGCGTATAGGCAACACAGTGCAACACTTCGCCTGCGCGAAGGTGGGGAATATAATCTTCAGACATCTAGTCTATGAAGAACCCCACCTTCGCGTTCGTACAACTACTTAGTAATAGACCCGGTATTGCACTATGACTAAATTTATCCTAAGAAAAAGGGCTGTAAGTTAACGTCAACAGCCCATGACGACCAGTCGCCTATAACATAGCAACTGGATTTGATTTATTCACATCGCATCAGCAATAGTAGTCAGCAAAAAGAAGGGAGATCAGCTCTTGTTCTTCATAAACCCCGTACCCTTGCAGGTGGGGCACTTCTTGCCACCCTTACACTTCTTCTCAACAACAACCTTCTCCTGAGTTTTCACCTTACCCTTCTTGACCGTCTTGAACGTCGTCGTGCTGCTCTCGACATGCTCGTTCAAGTGACCATGGCCACATGTCAGCATATAGGTGCGGCCATTCTTCTGGCAGTTGGCGGGGCACCTACTCATGTTGTCGCCCACAGATCGTCCAATCGTCGCGACGAAAGCTCGATATTGTTTTAATCACAAGATCGAGGTGTATGATATACACATATTTAGAGTAATACACTCTGATTAAAAAAATACTAAATAATTCATAAACGAGTTGGTGAATAAAAAGACCATCGCTCGACTCACATTCAATACTGCGTAACTATTTATTATCAGCAATTGACATGATCACACACTAATCATCTAGATGGAACAGCAGAGGGATGGCAAAGGTCACTCCGTCCTAACGTGACCCGCGAAAACGCAGGTCACGTTAGGACTTTAGGGTATTAAAGAACCTACACGAGCCTACTTACGATGAATCGGGCAGAACTCAATTGCCTGCGACTGACAAGTCGGGCAGTCCTTCGACTTGATTTTGCGAGGCTTCTTTGTCTTAGCCTTCTTCTCCGCTTTCGGACCATGGACAGGGCAAACCTGTCTGCCAAGGTTATCGCAAACACAGTGTCTACCGAGTGAGACCACGATGCTTCCCTTCGCTCGCCAGTTTCCTAATAGTCATATGACACCTTTGAGAGGCATCTTGACAGTCATAGCAACCGTCGACGTCATAACCAACGTCACATAGTGGTTAGGAGCTTAGCTCCAATATTGTCTTTCCAAAATGCAAACCTAGTATATAATAATATCCTTTTCGCTGCTAGTACATCTGCGAGAGCCTAAAAGCGAATACGCAGAATGAAGAGAGATAGTTCTATCTATCCTAGGCAGACGGATATGAAATCCGTCTGCCTAGGAGGTGTAGTTATTGATCAGCGATTATGCTTAAACCAACGATGACCACAGGTCTTACATTTCCTATAAAGACCCGTCTTCTTCTGCTCTCCACGTTCCCTAGGCACAAAGCGCTCACAACCACAGTCACGCTCGCTGCATGCCGAGGTTTGACTAATGTTTGCCACGAACCATCCCATCGTTAGTAGACTTTTTACGACCAGGAAAAATGACTCATCACTTTTCCATCCCGAGTGTACAGAAAAAGCTATCTCCTACCGTCCGAGTCCGCTCGAACATGAAGAGTATAGCATACGGCAGTTAGGATAATCTATGCAAACAATGATTCGACTTCTAAACAAGTGCAGCTAATCTTTAGAAGAAAGTTGCTACCTGGCACCGTTAAACGCAGCCTCGAGCGTATCCGCTTCGAGTTTCACCATTGGCATCATTGCTTGCATAAGCGCTTGCTTTTGTTTAGGCGTAGCCGCTGGATCGCTCATCATCTTTCCTAGCAGGGTAGGGATAAGCTGCCAAGTTACCCCGAATTTATCAGTTATCCAACCGCACTGTATCGCCCTTCCACCGTCAAGAAAACGACTCCAGACTTTATCAAGCCCTTCTTGTGTATCAAACTCAACGACAAAAGAGATAGGACCATTATTGTTGAACTGATGACCACCATCAAGACACATGAATTCTTGCCCATTTATTTCAAATAGTCCAGTAAGCACCTTACCTTTTAGTTTGGTCTCGTCTGGAATCCCCTGGTCGCCCGTGTACCGTTCGATACTCATAATTTTAGCGTTATCAAAAACGTCTACATAAAAATTCATCGCCTCTTCAGCGGTACCTTCGAACCAGATAAATGGTTTAATCGGTTGCATAGTTGTGCCTCCTACGTTATGTACTCTTAGTATAGCAATGAGCTGAGCATACCCCTAATGGGTCATGCCGACGCAAGATTGCATAAGCAGTATAAAGATGCTATACCTAGACCAGTTATGCCTCAGTCTTCATCTCTTCTAAGACGTATTCAAGACCTCAACCTCACACCGTATTTACTTCAGGGCATAGATACGATAGCTATGCTTCAAAAGAAAGATACCATACTCATCGCGAAGCTTACAGAGCTTAATAAGGGTACCACGAGTCGCTCGGAGAATAGTGCATTTCGTTTCTTCAACAAGGTAATTGCCACTAAAGCTCGAGTTTCCTATTCGCCAGAACAGCTCGAAGAGCTAGAAGTATTCCTCACTAAAAAGGGGACTTTTGAGATCCAGGTCATTGATCAATTTAAACTGAAGAGCCAGAAGCGGCCGACTCCATTCGTGGCGGCAACAACCATAAATGCATCCGATGGTAACCACGGTGAAATGTCGTCAATGCTCTACCTAAGAGACCACATCCAGGTGGCAGATGCCTACATGCGACTCTTCTTCAATGACCCTACTCGATATAAGCGTGAAGGTGAGATAGGACACATCTTGCTTCTCAGCGCACTTGACCTTATGTCAACGCCATCCCAACTACACCGTTTCAAAACGGTCATTACAACACTCAAAGAAAAAGCAGGACAAGAGGACTGGCCTCAAATATCCCTCTGGTTTAACGATCTTGATGGAGAGAGGCCTAACGGGTGGCGAAATAAACAAGATACATTTCAAATGCTTACCCATACAACCTGCGAGGCGTTAAGTCGAGGGTTTCTGAACACGAGTGAGCTCGCCGATTCCCATAAGGAGTTCCTACGTTCAATCGTTCCGTTCTTGAAAGCTGTTGGATATCCACGATACGATAGCTCGGGATCGTGGGAAGAAGTTGCAGCACATAGAACATCTGTCATGGCGGTTGAAACTGCAGCTCTCTCGAACATACAGCTCCTTATTGCCAAGGATGCACGCTACTCGTTTCTTCGTCATGACCCACATCAGACTATACCCGTCAATGAGTTCGATGCGACACTACACGGCATGATCTTCCAAGGACTTACCGAGATAGGTCAGCGTTTGCCATTCGAATCACCGGATTACGACTCATCCTCCGTGCTGTACCGCACAATAGATGCAAACAGCATTTACGTACTGACGTACGATATTCCAAGGCTGCTTGAAACATATACAATACCCATCGGAAAAGAACAACAACCTCTGTCTTCGACTGAAATCGAAGATCGTATCCTGGCAGGCTTAACGGCTCTTAATAGCTCCACTTCTGGTGGTCTCATACGCTATAAAGACGACTCTTATCAAGGGGTCAATTTCCATACAGAGATGGCGCAAGCCGGCATACATGCAATCAAGCGAAAGATCTTAAGTGACGCCGAGCAGACAAAAAAGGAACCGAACTTTATCGAAAAACAAAGCCTACGAGGCAAACTCATCCCTAAGAAACATGAGGCAGCTTGGACGCATCCCCTGGGTGAGTTAGCTGCGTGGTCGGCAACACAACTAATGAACGCTAGAAAAAACAATGATAGCCATAACATTAAGCGCTATGCACTACTCTATGACACTTTCATAAATCGAACACTTTCAACCATCACCGGAGAAAACCAGTTTCATGCTACGCTAAACGCTAACGGCCACTATGTTGTCCAGCCCGTACCCGCCTATAAAGTACCCGAATGCCTTATCACTTACAAACAAAGCGCCGAAGAAGTATGTATCGTTCCATCTCCTCATACTCCGCTCAACTGGAGTACGGCCATGTTACAACTTGCATTAGGTCTTGGCATCAGCACTCGCTAACCCCGCGGACGAACCTAAGCTATACTTTAGAGATATGAGCTTCACATACGAAGATAAGCAAATAGACTCTCTTTACGTAGATAAAATATGGCACACCATTGCTACAAGTGATGGTGTCTATACTGCAGCCCTTGACGGTAACTGGGATATTATTATTTCGAAAAATAAGGAATTCGTCTCGCTGACTATTAACGGAGTTGGCAAGAAAGCCGCAAAAGTACCTTATTCAACTGGCCTTGAAAGTATTGGCATCGCACTAAAACCCGGTGTCTTTCTTCGCGACATTAGTGGCGCCGACATCGTTGATTCGCAACACGTTCTTAATAAAAATAATCAGCCTTATGTAGAAATCGGAGGCCACCTCCTTAAGATTCCAGATTATAATTCAGCAGAGCATTTTGTTCTTGAACTCGTTAAAAAAGGTCTTCTTCTTGTCAATTCAGTCGTTTCTTCGTTCAACCAGGGGAATATACGCGGAACTTCCGACCGTTCTCTAAGACGGCACGTTGCACAAACAACCGGTCTCAGTCCCTATTTCTTTCATCAGATTAGACGAGCACAACTCGCGACACAGCTGCTGCAGCAAGGGGCGTCCATAGCAGATGCGGCCGTAGAAGCTGGGTATACAGACCAGGCCCATATGACAAAAGCGGTAAAGCTACTCGTTGGAAAAACGCCTGCTGAAATCGTGCGACAGAACCAAAAATAGATTGGCCATTTTTTACAATCTTTAGTAATCTCCAATTGTTTAAATAAGAACATAAACAACTAAAGGAGACGAGAAATGAAAAAATTCACGATCAGCATACCACAAGAAAAACTAGAGGCACTTCAAGTACGTTTAGAAACAACTCATTTTCCAGAGTCACCCGAACATACATCATGGAGTTACGGTACGGATCTCGACTATATGAAGGAGCTCACACGTTATTGGAAAAATGAATTCAACTGGCGTAAAGCAGAAAAAATGCTCAACCAGTTCAATCACTTCACAACAGACGTTAATGGAATTACCATCCACTTCATTCACCAAAAGAGCAAAAACCCAGACGCAACACCACTTGTATTACTCCATGGATGGCCAGACTCTTTTTTCCGCTTCTATAAGGTGATCTCAGAGCTCAGTAATGAATTTGATGTTATCGTTCCATCACTTCCTGGATTCGGCTTCTCAGAAAAAGTTGCGATGAATAGCGGCGAAACAGCCACCATTATCGCCGAGCTCATGAAGCAACTCGACTACGATGAGTTTACGGTAGGCGGCGGTGATATAAGCACGCCAATTATTCAAACTCTTGCAACAACCTATAAGAAGTCGATCAATGCTGTCTATCTTACAGACGTCGGATATCCAACAGGCAGCGAAGACTTCTCAACGATGACAACAGACGAGCAGCAATTTGCAGGTAAATGTCAGCAGTGGTGGTATCAAGAGGCGGCGTATAACATGATTCAATCGACAAAACCTCAAACACTTGCTTTTGCACTCTCCGACTCTCCAGTAGGTCTCGCAGCATGGATGGTCGAAAAATTCCAAGCTTGGAGCGACGATGGCATCGAAAAGGCGTTTACTAAGGATGAAATTCTCACTAACATCTGCATCTATTATTTTACCGACACAATTGCATCCTCACTTCGCACGTATGCTGAAAATACACGGGCTATGTATGCAACAGGGATGCCGAAGCCAACACCAAAAATCGAAGTAGCAACAGTAATTGCTAGTTATCCAGGAGAAGCCGTACCTGTTATTGAGGACTGGGCAAACCGCAATGCGCATGTCGTACGCTTCAAGACTATGCCAAAAGGTGGCCACTTCGCGCCGCTCGAAGTCCCCCAGCTTTTCGCTCAGGATCTTGGGCAAAGCGTTCTCGCAATTCTTAAGTAAACAAAATAAAAATAAATAGCCTTGCGACAAGTGGGGCTATTTATTTACCGACTTTACCCCTGTACTTCAGACTCGAAATAGTGTATACTGGTGTACGTTACGCACTCGGTAAGACGAGTCAAAAGAAGGAACTATAATGGCAAAAAAAGTAATCGGTAATCTAAAACTCCGCATTCCAGCAGGTCGTGCTACGGCAGGTCCTCCAGTTGGATCAACTCTTGGTCAATGGGGCCTCAACATGATGGATTTCATTAATCCATTTAATGACGGTACAAAAGACCTAATGGGTAAGGATGTTATCGTACACATTCAAGTGTTCGAAGATCGTACATTCACATGGAAGTCTCTTGGTCAGCCAGTTGACGACATGATCCGTGAACGTGCAAACATCAAGAAGGGTAGTGGCAAGCCACACGCTGAAAAAGTTGGTAAGATTTCTCGCGCACAGCTTGAAGAAATTGCTGAAATCAAAAAAGATCAGCTTAACGCAATTGACCTTGAAGGTCGTGTAAAAGTGATCGCTGGTACAGCACGTTCAATGGGCGTTGAAGTCACCGAATAATCTTCATATCCATCATAAAAAACGCAGTACTAAAAACTGCGTTTTTTTATTTGTATTTCGACATAACGAGCTTTTTGTGATTAAATATTTCTAATGTGGAGTCCCTTGCACCCATGCGCATTCATTCAGCGAACGACATGGACGGACATTCTGCCACCTAGAATGATAAGCCTCCACTACTCAAGGAATAGTCGAACCTTACAGTAACGTGGGCGTTCATTAACTAACAAGGAAAGAACTATGGAACATAAAGGTACGAGTCTTCAAGACCGAAAAAGGGCAGAGGATTGGAGCTACGAAGCAAGTATGCGCAATTGGCGAGCCTGGGGGTCTTGGTTCAGTTGGGGTAGCCCCGTTGGACTTGGTTTATTTTTCATCTCAGTAGCAATGACGCTCTGGATCTTAAGCCAAGCCTTCGGCTGGAAGTAAATTACTCAGCCGTTATAGCACCGCCATAATTGACGGTGCTATTTTATTTACCAAACAGTTAACCACTGTTAAAATACTCCTATATGGCAACATCTCATCTTGAAAAATCACCCATCGAGGCACGTATTATCGATGTCGTAACCTATCCTGTTAAATCGCTCCCCGGTATCTCCCGACACGAAGGAGTGCTTATAACCGAAAACGGTCTTCAGGGTGATAGAGTATTCACAATGGCAAGAATGGGGAAGCTCGGCGAGGTAGCATCGCGACTCACCCTGCGAGAGTACCCCCAACTAGCACTCCTCACAACAGCATACGCCAACGGTGGGGTGGAGCTCGCCGCTCCCGACGGTAACCAGCTATGGTTACCTGACTCCGCCGAAGGTGATCGGGTGCAGGTTAAATCATGGGGCGGAGTTGTGGACGGGGTCCACGTGAGTCAGGAGGCGAATGCTTGGCTAAGCGACTATCTTCATACAAGTGCGCAATTTCTGTCCGTGCCAGATGACCATAGGCGAACCATGGCTGAGGATGAGCAGCGAGATGCAGCAACAATCTATACCGGTCGAGCAACCGACGGCTACCCATTACACATAGCCTCCCTTGCATCCTTACGAAGGCTCAACGCATTCCGACAAGAGCAAGGACTAGATGCGCTAGGTATCGAACAATTTCGAGCGAATATAATCATAGACGGCGAACATTTAGAACCTTTTGTCGAGGACGCAATGAAAAACATGCTCCTACAAGGGCGAGAACGACAAGTGCGCATACTCAGTATTAAGGCCTGCGAACGTTGCGTTACGGTAGAAGTAAACCCGGCTACCGGGATGAAGCACGGCAACGTCTTAGCATCACTAAGGAGTACGCAATCAGAACATCCTACAGATGGAAAAATCGTATTCGGTACCTGGGCAGCTCCAAGTATAACGAGTGTCGGCGAAGTAATTCAAAGAGATCAAAGCATCCATATTAGCGTGTAGCTTCGTTAGCGTTGCCTTGAAGCATAAAAACGCTGCGACTGCTCGGGGAGTGGTGGAATCCATGGGTCTTCATCAAATAGGCGCTCGAGTTCGGAGCTCCACCCCCACCAGCCGGTCTCTTCTCGACTGTCAACCTTCGCCGCTAGCCATAAAGGATGATACTCCTCAGGTACATCATGCAAGCGAAGCGCTTCTTCCATTCTTTCGGTCGGTGCAATTAATACATTAGGATACTGAGAATAATCAGCATCTTCAGGTAGGTTCTGTTGCCACGTTGGATCTATGTCTATCGAGTCACCATTAGGCATGATAGTCCGCATAAAATGATGATTGTTACCCGCTTCAAACCACCATAAGTGTTGCGTTTCCACCCCCCGTTTCCGAAGTTCATGTTGCAAAATATAAAACATCGACTGACAAGACCCTCTCGACCGCCGCGCAGTCTCTTGACTCACCCCACTCCAACGCGCATAGGTGAAGTAGGCGTCAGCAGAAGCGCCGTCGACGAGTTCCACAAGTTCCTCGTATGGATGAAGGGAATAGGGACGAGTACGCTCACCTTGTTGCACCGCAAGACGTCGACGCAGCTCTTGATTATCCATAACAAATTCCCTCAATTGGCTAAGAGCAGTACTAACCGATACCTCCAATAGTTCTTCAGGTAAGGCATCGGGATAGCATCGCTCACGTAAACCTTGTGCAACGGCGACCATACCTACATTACGTTCGGCATCATCTCGACATAACAGATCTGTTTCATAGCTAAGTGCTCGCACTTCCGTCATTACATATAAGTGGTCAGGTAGTCGCATACAGTGTCTTTCCTCTAATTTTATTGCTACTTTATCATGCAATTGACTAGGTGGCCAGTATTTCATATAAAATCGATATCTTTCACTGCGAGAAAAATCCATACTTAAGATGGGGTGACCAGCGTAGGAGCATTGTATTATTTACTTTCATGCTCTGCTATAATAATTTCTAAAGCATAAGCAAAAGGGGACGGAATTACATTATGTCACGACTTCCAGTTCCGGGCAGCGACAATGACACCTGGGGTAGTGTTCTCAATGATTTTTTGAGCGTTGAACACAACCCGGATGGAACATTAAAAGCTTCCGGTAGTTTAAGTACAAAAGCTGACGATAGCACTGTTGTACACAATAGTAACAACGAAACTATTGCCGGAACTAAAACATTTACGTCCGCTCCCGTTGTACCAAGTAATGCATTTCCTGAAAGTGCAATCACTAATCTCGCTACGGATCTATCAGCAAGATTAAAATATCGAGGTCCGTGGACCGCCTCGACAACCTATGCCATTAACGACCTTATCACTTTCTCTGGTACATGTTATGTTGTCACGACAGCATTCACGAGTGGTACAGTATTTAGCTTGACTAATCTAAATGTCCTCGTTAATCAGCCAGGCCAATTCAACGTTCAGGCCTACGGGGCAAAAGGTGATGGCATAACAGATGATACAACCGCCATCAACAATGCCGTTAGCGCCGGCTTTGCTGCCGGTGTTGCCAATGGCACCTATTACGCTGAGATCTATTTCCCACCTGCAGTTTATTTACTAGCAGGCAATCCAACAACGGGTGGCACTACCTACGGTAGCGCCCAAATTCCACTGCCAGTCATCGAAGCGAATGACCTCGGCAACCCACCCGTAACCCAGCAAAAATTCACATTAGTCTTTAAGGGAACTGCTGATGCAACCGCCCTCTACCACTGGAACCAATCAGTACCTCAAGAATCAGGAGCCGTTCTGCGCACGACCTACGATGCCGGTACCACGCAACCAGCGACTGGCGCAGTATCTGTGATCGGCGGCCCTAACGCGCAGGGTGGTGGCGTCTCTGGACATCAATATGGTGCCGGAACCAATCGATGGGACAACATGCTCGTCGTCGTCGATGGCATAACCATTGAGGTCCCCCATAACGGCAATATTAGTGGCTTCGACTTTCAAGGGGTTGCTGAAGCAAATGTTCTCAATGCCTCGGTCCTTGCACGTTCAACAACGATAGGTGCACCAACAAAACCGGACCCAAACTGGTCATTTGGACTATACATGCCTCAAACCAATAACAATGATAGCTGTAATATTGGCTACTATTCCTGCGAAGGTCTCGTCTACGGACTTATTATTCAAGAACATGCACAAATTAACTCCATACGGATTATCAACTGCTTTGATGGTCTTGTCGTCTGGCCTTCATCCGGCTTTCCTCACCGCAACATTATCCAGTACGCGTCTATTGAAAACTGTGTCAAATGCGTGGTATTTGCTTCAGTCGGCATTACCAAACTCGATATCATGTCACTCGACATAGAGTGGCTCACAGGAACAGTAAGTGGCGTTACCTGCCTTATCATCGACGACACAAATAATGCAGCATCTGGCACCATACGTGTAGGCAGTAATGGAAATGATGGCACATCTCTCAGAGCAGCGCTAAGCGGAAGCAACGGTGTTAGCGGTGGAGCACATGTTAAAATAGTTAACATTGACGAAGTCGTTGGTTCAGTGGCGGCACCAGGTATTCCAACGTCTGGAACAACGATTAAAAACCCATTCTGGCGGGATGCTGCCGTTGTCATCAATGGAGGTACAGTAACAAATATCACTGTTGATGGAACCACTCAGTTAACAGCGACCCCTGGTACAGTCTACGTTCCAAGTGGTCGTTCGATTACAATGACGTACACCGTCGCTCCAACCTGGGCGTGGACAGTATTCTAATCTAAGCTCTAGCTATAGAAAAGCCGGCGACTGTCGGCTTTTCTTATCTATTAACGACAAATAAGTTGTAAAAATGTGTCAAACCCATTGACGCCTCAACTGATTAACGAGGTATACTAAATAAGGTCATGTGAGTACTGGTGGAGCACCTTTTTACGTACAGACCTTTTACAAATAACTAGTTGGCATACACACTGGCATAAGCAAAGCGTCCCTGTCAATCTTACATATTCAATACTACTTCAGGTGATACAGCAAATTAGATTAGGCGGTGTCAATTTGTCTCCTTGTAGTTTACTCAAAGAAATCCGCAGCTGACCATTTTTCTCGTTGTCAGTTTTTATTTGTCTATATATAACGTCTCAGGAGTAAGAATATGAAAAACACTATAACTATCAACAGTACCGTAGATGTCACTTCAATCGGATTCGCGATGGGCATGCGAATTTACCCACGCCGCATCGAATTCGGTGGTACATCATACAACTTTATCGGCGAAGGATTACATACAGCCATAAAGAACGGTAAACAAATCGTAGATCTACTCACTATGAGTGACGGAGCACGACGCTTTCATCTTAGAAGTGACAATCACGGTAATAGTTGGACGCTGCTGAGTATTGCTCAATAGTAGAGATATAGAAGAAAAGAGGGCGAGATAGGCCCTCTTTTCTTATATCCAACTTCCTCAGTAATGTTGCAAAGTAACAGATTAAATGCTACAATAACTGACATACTAATCAATGTTGGGAGGCTCTTAACAAGCCGCTACTACCACAGAAAGGATTCACCATAGAATGGCTAAAAAAGCTGAACTATTAGAACAAGCTGCTGCTCTTAAACTAGAGGTAAGCGACAAGAACACAATCGCAGAAATCGAAGCTGCGATTGCTGGTGCTGGCGAAAAGCCAAAGACGGAAGAGAAGACTGTAGCTAAAGCTGGTAAACGAAGCGAAAAGTCTCTTGCAGAAGCTGACGCTAAAGCAGAAAAAGAAGCTCGTAAAGAGGCAGGCGATACCACTCCTCAATCAGAAGAGTCTGAAGCTAACACGAAGAAAGGTCCAAAACCTATTACTCGTCCACGTAGCGAACGTCGTGGCAAGAACTACCGTAAGGTTGCTGAACTTGTTGATTCAAGCAAGGTATATACGCTCGTTGAAGCACTCGAACTTGCAACTAAGACAAGCCCAACTAAGTTTGATGCTTCCGTAGAAGTTCACGTTCGTCTTGGCGTTGACCCACGTCAGGCAGACCAAAACATTCGTACAACTGTCTCTCTTCCAAACGGCACAGGTAAGACTATCCGTGTTGCTGTGTTTGCTCCTGAAGGTGACCACTCAGCAGCTAAGAAAGCCGGTGCTGATATCGTTGGTGATGAAGAGTTTATGAAGCAGCTCGATAAAGAAGAGCTCAACTTCGATATCCTTGTTGCAACTCCACAGTACATGCCTAAACTCGGTAAATATGCTCGTCTCTTAGGCCCACGCGGTCTTATGCCAAACCCTAAGTCGGGTACCGTTGCGACTGACGTCGCCAAGGCTGTCACCGAAGCTAAAGCTGGTAAGGTTGAATACCGCGTTGATAAGCAAGCCATTGTCCACCTTTCAATCGGTAAGGTATCTTTCGGTGCCGAAAAACTCGTCGAGAATGCTACTGCATTCTTCGATAGCCTTCGTTCACAGAAGCCAGCTAGCCTAAAAGGTAGCTACGTTAAATCAACCAACATCAGCACCACACAAGGTCCTGGCATCACGATTGAAAACGTTATCAGCTAATGTAATCTAGCTCAATAAAACATCCCCGCGATTCGCGGGGATGTTTTATTGTTACACACCAGTATCCAGAGAGGATCCCAAGTCCTTACTACTCGCCGCCACGCACTTCAATGACCCTCAACAAGTTTTGCTAGTTTTTCGCGATACGGACGTTGATTAAAATGCCCAGGATAATCCACTAACTCCGTATTCAGCACAGTAAACCCCGCTTTTTTAAGTGGCTCGGCAGCAACATCATACACATTCGATTTTATAAGAATAATGCCAGTGTCTGGCTCGACAAGACTCTTCACTTTATCTAAAAGCCACGGCAAAGCAACCCCTATACGCTCTTGACGTTGCTTTTTTGTCGTCTCGTGGACCTGTGATTCAGGAAGTGCTTCGATCATGTAGAAACCATCCGTTTTGAACCGTTGCAGCCACAGTACTTTTGTTTTTTCTAGTTCTTCCTCTTTTAACTCAGCAGTTTCAGGATAGAGCGCCCGAATCGTATTTGTAAACAAACGGTCGTCTTTACGAATACGATCGGTGTAATAAAATTGACGACTACTTTGTATTTCAGGTGAGGGCGGAGGAGATTCGGCAATAAATAAAAAGCGGATATGCTCTGGACGATATTGTACGCGGACGCTTTCGTAGGTCATACGCTTATTGTACTACTTACTACTTAAAGACACTCTATCAAAGAGTAATCTGCTATATTCACAAATCTAGCGTCGTACATAGTTTACAAAGTCGAAATCGTAGTGATCTTTATTGTTCTTCTTGTGATGTTCGCGACTCACTTCATTCCAGATTGACAAGTCGATAGGAGTAAAGAAGGTATCCGCCTGTTCAAATACTGCATCCACTTCAGTTGCATTGATGGCGTCGACACTGTCAAGAGCCAACGCATAGATTTGGCCACCACCAATCACGTAGGTCTCTCTGTCCGCCTCTACGGCAGCATAGGCAGCCTCCAGGCTGTTGACAACAATGACGCCGGGAATTGATTCAGCGGATCTACTAATGACAATATTTTGGCGTCCAGGCAACGGTCGTCCCATGGACGTATACGTATGCATCCCCATAATAACAGCCCCGCCAGTTGTGGCCTCTTTAAAATGTGCCATGTCTGTGGGCAGGTCTCTTTGCCATAAAAGATCGTTCTTAGCGCCAATCCCATACTTTTTATCGTAGGCAACAATTATTGTCTTCATGTATCTTATAGTATCACGATTATCTTGCTCCCCAGTGGTGAGACGGTTATACTAAGCACAAGTGCAAGCAATAGATTGAAGTAAAAAGAGATAACTATGGGACATATTCATGGAGATGGGCAATACGATTACACGGTGAGTGCGATCATTGTGCATAAAAATAAGGTCCTTCTTCTTTTGCACCATAAGTTGCATCTTTGGCTGCCGCCGGCAGGACACATCGAGCTCAATGAGCAGCCAATCGAAGCGCTCTACCGTGAAATAGAAGAAGAGACCGGGCTCACCAGAGAACATCTCACTCCGATAATACCCTTCACGGAGAATCTTTCAATTGAGCATGATGAAAAAGACAACCAAATGCTTCCAATGCCGTTCAATATCAACATACATAACGTATCAGACACTCACAGACATATCGATTTCTCATATATCTTCATTAGTGATACAGACCAAGTAGTAAAAGAGATAGATGGAGCTGAATCGCTTGAGTGGTTCACACTTGATGAAATTGAACAACTGACTCCCATGCCAAAAATTACCTACGGTCATGCAAAATACGCTTTAGAGAAGATTGCTGATCTACGCCCCTAAAGTACCCTTTTGACCACCTGGAGCGCAACACCCGCAATGAGACCCTCGGCTTGATCATCAGGATGAATGAAGATAGGTTCATAATCATCACTTGATTCAGAGACAAGGGCAATACGAGTCAGATACCCTTGCTGATCATATTCTGGCACGAATTTCTTGATGTTGGCGAGGTTATTGATTGTGGCCACAACATAATCATTTTTCTTCGGTTCACGTTCACTATCAACAATAACGAAGTCGCCATCGTCAATGGAATCACCATACAGTTGGGCTTTATTCATGGATGTTCCATCTGCTTTGACGGCGAACAAAGATGCAAAGCTACTTGTGCGTTTCAAGAAGCGAGAAGAGACGCTAATTTCACCCATTGGCTCAGCGCCAGCGATACGTGTCGCAGGACCACAGTTAGCTGCTCCAAGATAGGGGATTGTTACCAAATCCGCTCCAACGAGTAGGCCTTCGGAAACACGTGATGCACGAAAAACTCCTGTACGTTTCAATAACCCTTTTGAAATAAGCTGCTCCCTATGGTACTTCGCCGTTTGGGGGTGTACACCTAATTGACGAGCCAACTCTCTCACTCCTAATGTATTTACATCTTTTGTTTTCGCAAGTGCTAAGATTTGTATTTGAGTCTCATTCATTACCTTTAAGTATACTGTGTCAATACTCTTAATACAAGTGTCAATAAATTTATTGACGGCCTAAAAAACAGGTGCTATATTAAAAAACAAGTTGAGGGTAACAACTCCAACAAGAATAGCAATCCGATAGGGGGGAACATGAAAACATATCAAGTTAACTACTACGTACAACCAGAGGGAGCAGCACGAATCAGTAAACTGGGAGGTTCATGGGGAGAAAAAACTGAGTTGCTCGTCATGAATGAGATCTACAATAATAGTAGTCAATATTTCGTCAGTGGTGGCGGCCACGAAGAAGACATAGAAGTCGAATATAAAGGTCGAGGTGCACCTTATCTTAAAACGATTCCTGATGGGATGAAAATCGATACTCTTTCCTACTTGCCTAGACATTATGCCTAAAGCTAATTAAATAAAAGAGGAGGGAGCTACTATGGGTCTACTATCATTTATACGCCGCATGGGGAGAGACAAACGTTCGACTATATCAACGCCGCTTTCCGCCGAAGCGCGAGAAAAGATACGCTCATTTCGACAAAAACACTTCACAGAATGAAATCTAACAACTCTATATAAGAATCATATCAGGTAGTAGTAAGAAAGATGCTACTGCCTGCTATGATTTTCGTGTATGATTTCAAGAGGAGGCCACTCACCAAACTGGTCATGAATAAGTATGCATGCGCTTACACTGGAACAATTTAATCAACTGACAAAAGAGGCTTCGATCAAACCACGCTTGCAACAAGACCTCCGATTTATTAGTAGTATATCAGGAATGAACGATGAGGATTGGCATGAGACAGAGCTGCTCGCCATAACTGATCGTAACAATACTAAAGGAGCACTTCTTATAGCCCCAGATGATATCGTTCACGCTGCAGCGTATGAAATATCAAGAGGAATAGCTAATAAGCAAACAGGCCGTGCGCAGCCTATTATCTGCGACTTCTGTCGTACATGGCAAACGGGTAGCAATGCTGGACGCATTACTTTTCAAAAAGATACACGATCGCTGCATAGCATCAGCTTTTTATGCTGTGCAGATCTAAAATGCAGTCAGCACGTTAGAGATAAAACGAATGCGTCACATACATCACGAGCCCAGCTACGTGAAGATTTAACAAGCGAACAGCGCGTTACACGCTTGAAAGAGCGGTTACGTCAGATACTAATAGATCTTAGCCTCGAGCCAATCAACGTTTAGTCTGCGTTGATCAGAGGTGAATAAGTAAATTTTTTTCGTTTACACGTATACTATCACCTGGTACAATAAACGACATACAGAAGAGGGGAGATTTTCTACTATGGCAGACACACAAGCAGATGGATACTACGAAGAACCAGAACTCGGCTCAGATGAACTTGACCTGAGCTTTCTTGATGACGACGACACCAAAAATTAGAGTTGGACTTGTCGTTCCGCATATCTTTATCCACCGCGATATCTTGTCCGGAGTGATTTTTTCACCTGGTACACTCGCGGTTGATCTTTGTAATGAGTTGCAACAACAAGATGTGGACGTCACTTTATTCGCGCCAGGACCGGTTAACGTAGAGGTCCCTGTTATAACAGCCGACCTTTCGCTTTTTAAATCAGAGCTTACTGGGCGCGGAGACACCTACTTAGAGCTTCTCAAAAAACATCCTTTTACCTTTATTAGCCTTGCCCGGCAAGTACAAGCCGAGCTCATCGCAAAGGCATACAATCTCGCTAATGAAGGCTGGTTTGATATTATTCATATCTACACCAACGAAGAGGATATCGCACTGCCATTTGCGTCTCTAAGCAAAAAGCCAGTTGTATTTACCCACCACGACCCGTTCAATTTTCTCGTAAAGTATAAGAATACATTTCCAAAATATAAACACCTCCCATGGATCTCTCTCTCATTATCTCAGAGAAGAACTATGCCGGAAGATACGAACTGGATAGGGAACGTCTACCATGGGCTTAGACCAGATAGCCTGCTACCAATCTCTAGGCCAACTCGTGATTACATAGCCTATTTAGGTCGTATTATCGAACCCAAGGGCGTACATTACGCTATTCAGGCCGTAAAACAATACAACAAAACAGCCCGAATTCCAATCAAACTCAAGATAGCAGGAAAACATTATTCAGGTCACCAAAAGGACACCTACTGGCAAACACAAATTGAGCCAGAGTTGGATGAAGCTGTAGAATACATTGGGCATATCGATACTATCGCAGACAAACGAGCATTCTTAGGGAACGCGAAAGCACTCCTTGTGCCTTCGACATTCGATGAACCATTCGGCATGGTTACTATTGAAGCACTCGCCTGTGACACGCCGGTTATTGGACTAAGTGCTGGTGCAACCCCAGAGATTATTACCAATAACAAAACAGGCTTTGTCATTAAGCACAACGAGGTGAGTTCAATACCTGGTGCGATAGCTAACACAATTAATCAACTCGATACTATCAAAGAGGGGGTATGCCGAGAGGAATTCGAAGAACGTTTCACATTAGAACGAATGGCAAAGGAGCACATCGCTCTTTATTCTCAGGAAATAGTGAAGACCTCACTATAGAACAACAAGTGGTGCTTTAATGTGGGGATGTGATTCGTACCCTTCAACGACAAAGTCATCTATAGTGAAATCATCGATCGTTTTCTGATTACCTTTAATTGTTAACTTTGGAAACGCAAATGGCTTACGTAATAGTTGTTCTTTCGCTGGCTCTATTTGATTCGCGTAAAGATGAGCACTTCCGATTGACACCACAAGCTCTCGGGCTTCAAGACCAGTCACTTTTGCCACCATCATAAGAAGAAGTGCATACTGGGCAATATTAAAGGGAAGGCCCAAGAATACATCGGATGAACGTTGATACAGTTGAAGCCGTAATTTTCCCTTAGTCACATCAAATTGAAACATTGTATGACAGGGAGGAAGACGCATTTCTTCAAGATCCGCTGGGTTCCACGCGCTAACAATAATCGCCTTTGAATTCGGATTATTCTTAATCTGGTCAATTGCCCAGTCAAGCTGATCTATTTCTCCGCCCCTAGGATCCTTCCAATGTCGCCATTGCACACCGTATACAGGTCCAAGATTGAGATCCTTGTCCGCAAAATCATCCCAATAGCGAATTTTATTATCCTGCAAGACCTTAATATTCGAGCTTCCAGAGACAAACCAAAGGAGTTCATTCGCCATAATCTTGAATGGCATCTTCTTTGTTGTAAGCATCGGAAATCCATGACGTAAATCAAAATGCATCTGATATCCAAAAATAGCCTTTGCTGGATGGATTCCTCGAGTTGGTTTGGTTTTTCCCTCTTTGAGAATCTTAGCCAATAGCTGAAGATATTGATACTCGGGATGTACTGTTGCCATAAGCGTATTATATCACCTCATTAATGTTAACTATTCTTCGTACCTTCTTACCAGCAGCCTCAAGTAACGCAACTGCATATCCGTCGGAATGATCACGAGAATAGACAATCTCGTCAACATCAGTCAGACAGACCGCGCGAGCGCACGATGGACACGGGAGGAGATTAGAAAAGAGCGTCAGACCCTTAAGACTCACTTTTTCTTTTGTCGCCTTCACGAGAAGACTGATGACATCATGTGCGGCATCGTAATAATTCTGATCGCCAGGTGCTGTGAAATGCCTTTCCCTGGAAGCTCCCCTATGAAGTGCAAATGTCTCATAGGGAACAACCGTGTTATGCGCAGTGAGTGCGATCTTATAGTAGCCATTCTTTTCCTTTCGAGCAGCAATAAGACCGACTTGAAAACTCGTATCGTATGACCGCTTAGCAACTTCTTCCGCTTCATTCATCATCATCACCTCACTGAGGGATCCATTCGGTGGGAAATAAGAAATTTCAGCTGCTACTTTTTCTTCGTACTCTTTCGCTTCATTTTCATCAACAAAAGGGGATTCCATTACATAAGGAATGCACTTTTGTACAAGTGTGTAATATTCAGGACGGGTATGGAATGAATACTTCCAAGAGCCGTTGATGAGAATGACCTGACGAAATCCTAATTTTTCGTAGAGAGCCGAGATATCCCTTTGAGAATAGGTAAGTACGTATATCTTATGATGACTTTTTGCATTTACCGTATCAATCAGCCCTTGAATCATCTCAATCCTTAATGTCCGGAACTGCGGTTGATTCTCAAACCCATCGATATATTCCTCGTTTGCGATCCCAACTATAATATGGCCACTTGGAAGGTGGCTCTTAATAAGTTTCGTAAATCGAACAGCCGACATCACTCGAGGTGCCGCAACAAACGTTGCGTTGAGATTACGCACTTCCTTCTTACTTGAGAAAGCTAGATCAGCCCAATTATACGTATACTCACTCGTTGCCATCTTTATACTTCTTTTCAAAACGACGACTTAGCTTTTGGATCTTCTCGATTTGCGAACGGTACAGTTCAGCATTTTCAATCGGTGTATTTTTAAGGTGTCGGTAGTTCCACACGCTAAGGTCTGGTTCATCGAACGGAACGCAGTGAAAGTGAATATGCTCTACCGTACTTTGCGCCGTAGCCCCATCTTTCTGGATAATCTGCATTCCTTTTATACCATGCACTTCACGAATCATTTTCTTCGCGATATACATGAACTTTCGCATTGTTTCCCACTCACCCGGAGTGAGATCCTTAACGGAACGAGCATGGCGCCTGGGAATGATCATGAAATGACCGTCAATATAGGCAAAAAGTGCAATAGTCATCACGACACCGTTTTCTTCATAGAGAACATATTTGTCGTTTAGATCACAAAACACACACTTACCGACAGACTGCCATATCCGATCGTATGTACCGTTTACACGAGCATCACGATAGAGAAGCTGCTTTTCTTGCTCACTTGTATTCATGTTTTTCTTTGATTGGATCTTTACGGTACTGCATGAAGTCTTTGAGTACCTCGCTTAAGTGGCCACCAATAGCACGCTGCAATATCTGTGTTGTCGATACGCTCGTTGATTGACGTTCAACGACGATCACTTCGCCACCATATTTGGTCACCGTCTTATATTCACGCGACTCTTTATAGCTGTCTGTCCAATCTTCCTTGACAGTCACGTAAACATCCGGCTTGAGCAACCCTAAGGATGGTTGACAGCTCGGTTCAGGGATAATAGTAACAAAATCAACACAACGAAGATACGTTAGCATCTCAGCACGGATCTTCTCGTCAAGAATTGGCTTATTCGTTCCTTTGACGCGACTAATCGCAGCATTACTCCCGACGCCAACAACGAGGATATCACCAAGTTCTTTTGCTTTTTCTAGATAACGACATTGACCAGCATGGATTAAGTCCCATGACCCAGCCGTAAAGATTACTTTTTTATCTTTAGCTTTTAATTGCTCGTGAAGCGACATCAGGTCACTCTGTGAAACAAGTCGCTTTTTCCAACTCACCATTACAACTCCCTTATTTTCCCCTCGGTTCTAAAGGATATCGTACCATAGCATAACCAAGAAGTATATCTCGAGTGCGAACGTAATGTCTGTTTTGTTCAAGCGATTCATAAGGCGTATGTCTTAAAAACTTGTAGAAATCATAGACAAGAAAACAACGCACAAGTCCTTCAAGCAGGGTTGCATACGAGTGGCCCCGAAATTCTTGACGCATGTTTATATGGGCCAAGCCTCTCTTGTTATATCCAGAGTAAAGAAAGAAGCGATATATCTCGTTAGGATTCTTTTCTTGACAGTCAACAAGAAGAAAAGCAATCGTTCGCGCGGTGTCAAAAAGTGGATGGCCATACGACGTTTTCTCAAAGTCAATAATGCCTGTAAGTGCAGTGGTTCCAATCTTCCATCGATCAGTCTCACTCGAAGTATCAAATAAAACATTACCTCGGACAAGGTCCATGTGAAGTACTTGTTGATCAGGAAGAGTACGGCACAGCTCAATTAATTTCTCCAGCCTCATAAGGACACTACTCTCAAACTCGAGGTGTAGTTTTTGCGCCATAGCTTCAATAACCATTGGGTCAGACCAGTACTTTTTCATTCGCTTGATATGTGCGCTTACCTCGTCATAGACAGTCACCTCAGCATTCCAGCGAACAAGAAGAGGGGAGAGCGTATAATGAAGATCACTCATAGCCCAACCGAGCAACTTAATATGTTTTTTTGTAAATGCCTCCCAGGCAATCGTCTTGCCGGGTAAATAACGATAGAGCTGTATATATACTTCACCACGAGGGGCATTTATGCGGAGTGTTCGCCGATCCGCTCGAGACCTTGTGGGTAAATGATGGTTGTATGTATATTCGGATACTTGATCCGCTCGTTGTATTCGATCGAGAATACTTGGCTCACGCTTATAGAAAAGAAGATTGACAAGGACTCCATCTTCAAGAAGAATAGGATACGATTCATTACGGTATCCTTTTTGAGCTGAATACACCTCTTTATACTTGAGACCATATTTCGCCAAAACAGAATCAACAACTCTTCTATACATACATCTTCCTCCGCGCCTTGCTATCTATCATAGCGCATCTCTACGACGCAGTAAGAAAGGTATGGCAATCTAACTGTCACCTGTACGACTAATCTGATCGCGCAAAGTTGATCCAGAATTTTTGTAGTGGGCATAATAAGAACGAACTGCTGGCACTAAAGCAAGAGAACGTCTGTCTCTATTTGTCTCGAATTGCTGATCGATAAAACTTGTTAATCTCTTTCCTACATAGGGCACCTTGACATCGCCTCTCATCGTATCCGATGTTACTTCAAGTTGTAACCATCGCCGGACTTCTTGTTGGGCAAGTTCGACGTCTTTATGTGTGAGATCAACAACTAAGCTGTCCCTCTGGACAACCATGAGCATACCACCTTTAGCCGATCGCCGGGTGGCGATATCCGCCTTTCGTATTATAGTTGCCGTTTCAGGATGCTTCGTATTATCAACACGAGTAACAACATAACGGACGTTACGTGTCTTTGTGCCACTGCGCTCATCAAATCCTCGTTCTATGAGAGCATTACCAACAGCCTCGTCCATATCGTCCGTAGCAGACCATACGCCGGGGTGTGTCTGCTTTGCTAGTTCGAGCGAATCGAGCTCTTTCGAATAGGTGATCACCAAATCGAGCAGCTCTTCTGGAGATGCGCCTCCGTAGCAAGCCTTCGTAAAAAGAAGTGCTGATCGATCGTCGACATCCATAGGTATCGATTTCGTCTCGTTTTCTTCAATGCGCATTAAAACAGCGCTCTGTATCGCTATACTAAGATGCTCGACGACATGCGGTGTTAACGGAATAACACGTCGTAACAACAGATCGTCCAATAATCCGTTAACGTAATTAAGTGCAGCGCAAATATATGGTTCGCCACTCGGCTCTCTTAAATGACGCGCGTTCAGGGGAGTAGCGGCGTACGAAGAATGCCAACGATTACGTACCTCCCAGGAGATACTTCCTCGTTCATCAAAACCCACCTCAAGAGGTGTATGATCATGGCGTGCTGGTTGCTTTTCCTTATCCATAGGGGATAATAATTATAACATCTATTGTACATATGTATAATTATTGTGTATGGTATGTGTATTCGTTAATACATAATACAATTTTCTTACTCCCTAAAATACGTTGACATTTTCACACTCGTTTTATATACTACACACAGACATTGCCAGAGACAGTAGCCGCAAGATTATTGCTTAATTTGCTACCGAGGATGTAACAAACATTTTTGATAAAGTCTTTGGTAATGCGAGAATCAAAGACTTTTTAATTTCTTTGACCTCTCATTACCAGTACGTTAACAACTAGGTCGAATGCAAACATCAATCAAAGAAAGGATTTTTATGGCAATTTCACGCGATAAAAAGAATACTTTGGTTGCAGAATTAGCTGATTTGTTCGCAGGTGCAAAGGGAACTGCAGGGGCAGCTTACGCTGGAATAAGCGTAGCTGACATGCAACAACTCCGTGCCGCTGCTCGTGAGAACAACGTCGTTATTAAGGTGGTGAAGAACCGTCTTGTACGTGTTGCACTTTCACAGAACGAAAAATTCGCCAATGCAGACACAAGTCTTTTGACTGGTCAACTTGTCTACGCTTTCTCAAGTGAAGATGAGGTTGCACCTGCACAGATCCTTGCTGCTTTCGCAAAAAAACACCCACAAGTGACACTTGTTGCTGGTTTTGACGGTACGGGTAAGTCTCTCGACACTGCTACCGTTAATGCACTTGCCAATCTGCCTACCAAGGATCAACTCCGCGGTCAGGTTGTTAGTGTTATTGCCGCACCACTTACGCAATTCTTGGGTGTTGCAAATGGCGCACAACGTGGCTTCGCACAAGTATTGTCACAGCGCGCTGAGCAACTCTAATTCTGTAATCACATACATCATATAAGGAGAATAATTATGGCTGATACTGAAATCACCCTGACTGCTGGTCAGAAAAAAATCGTTGATGAACTCAACAAACTCTCAGCTCTTGAGTTGAGCCAAATCGTTAAGCACCTTGAAGAGGAATGGGGCGTTAGCGCTGCCGCTCCTGCTGCTGTCGTCGCTGCTCCTGCAGAGGCTGCTGTTGAAGAAGACGCTAAGTCTGAATTCAACGTTATCCTTAAAGACGCCGGTGCTAGCAAAGTAGCTGTTATCAAGGCTGTAAAAGAAATTACAGGTCTTGGTCTTGGTGAAGCTAAGGCTATCGTCGATGGTGTTCCAGCACCTGTAAAAGAAAAAGTAGCTAAAGATGAAGCTGAAGCAATAAAGAAACAGCTTGAAGAAGCTGGCGCAACTGTAGAACTAAGCTAATTGCTTGCGAGACTAATCGCACCCCATTCGACCTACTGTTAACCAATCAATAATAAATAACACTCACTATTTGGTGAGTGTTATTTATTATCAATGACCCAGTACACTATGAGACACAAGTTTACCCGCCGAAGGTACTTCTCGTTAAGGACTATCTTGGTAGCGACACCTCCACGCCTCAACACTCAGGAGTGCAATCATTGATGCCTCAATCAGTGCAGGTAAGGCAAACGGGACTCGCTCGACAAGCACTACCCGCCGGACGATGTCCACTTCCACGATTTTCACATCATGAGAACATACTCTTCCGCCATGGCAGTTTCGCACCCTTCGACTCGTTCGTCTCTCTAGACGAAACTGAAAGCATCATACTATGCAATAAAAGTCGACGACTTATTAACACAACATTAACCATGTATTCAATAACAAAATTAACAACACTTTTATTGCTACCTCTAAATAAGATGTGGAAAACAAGCGATGATTGCGAAGCACTTCTCTAGCTGCTAAAATAGCAGCTAGCATGAGCAGTTTCAGATCTCATTTCTTTACAAAAGGTTTCACTGTGGTGGAGATCCTTATTGTTATAACTGTTATCGGGATACTTGCTGGGATCATACTCGTCAACTACAATAGCTCACGAAATCGTGCCAATGATGTCACCGTACAGAATGATCTCGAAGCGATGTCCGGTCAGTTAGAGGATTACAAAACATCTTCCGAGCTTAATCTCACGTACCCTCCAGACAAACCAGCCCTGCAGACATTAAATATGCATGTCACAAAGAGCGCTTATGATACCTCAATCGCCGTCAATGTACTGTACTGTGTTTCATCAGATCGTACGACATATGCACTTGTTGCTCGCAGCAAATCAGGTAACTTCTTCGAGGTAACGCAGGACGGAATCCAAAATTATACGTTAGGGCTCGCAGCATTTCTTAACACATCAACCATTTGCGCGGCAATAAATAGTAATCTTACTTTCGTATCTAATGGCTGGAATTCTAGTGACCAAACGACCGGTCCTTGGCGTGCTTGGGTAGGCGGGAATTAGAGAGATTGACACAACAGTGTTCGGCTGGTATATATAAGGTGATACTACTACAAAAATAGACAAAAGGAAATTGCGAGTTACCATGTCTGATCTACCAGAAAAACAAGTAAAACGACTTCGTTCGTTAATTCAAGAAGCCGAAACAAACCTTGCAGCTGCTAAAGAACTACTCATTAGTATAGTCGGAGACGACGGCACCATTGTTACTCCACGTAATAGTCAAGAAGATGTTAGCGGCAAAGTTATCGAGGGTGTTTTCGATGGACAGGTAATGATTGGACCTGACGGCAAGAGCTATCCTGTTCCTGCAAACTACGCAAGTAAATCAAAGCTTGTCGAAGGTGACATCATGAAGCTTACCATTGCCGACGACGGTGGTTTCGTCTACAAGCAAATCGGCCCTACGCCTCGCCGTCAGATTATTGGGACACTCGTCCAACACGATGGCGCTTACTATGTAGAGGCGAATGGCCGTGAATTCCGCATTCTTCTTGCAAGTGTGACGTATTTCCGTATCAATGTCGGCGATCAAGTCACGATTATTATTCCAGAAGATAACCCTGAAGCCGTCTGGGCTGCCGTAGAAGCTGCGCTCTAGTAAAAATATGCCAAGAGAAGGTGGATATCTCTTCGTTCATGTCGGTTTTTCAAAAGAAGAAAAACCGACTTTATTTTTGCAAAATGGTGAAGAAATTATCTCTTTTCAACCAGATGAAGGACCCTTAACCCTGACATTCGATACGAAAGAACGCTTTTGCTCAGGCTGGTATGATATGAAGTCCGGCATAAGTTACGTCTGCCCCGACCATTCGATTGTTGACAAGAAATTTGACAACTGTCCAGCGTGCCAACAGCGCACTGGGTTTAATCCAGCATTTTATCATGCCACGAGCGTCTCAGCCCAGCAAGAAGAACGCAATCTTGAGCCACACCTTCTTTACCTGGCTCATTTTGGCGAAGGCATCGTCAAAGTTGGCATCTCTCATGCAGCGCGCAACCGTTCGCGCCTTTTAGAGCAAGGCGCAAGAAGCGCTACTATCCTCGAAACATTTCCTACTGCACACATTGCAAGACAGTATGAAGCGCAAATAGCAGCGCTCCCAGGAATCGTAGAGACGCTACAAGTACAGAGAAAAATAAAGACACTTACCGAAAAGTACGACAATAGCAAAGCCCGCAATGAACTTCTCGCAACAAAAGAACGCATCGAAAAGACAATCGGCAAGACATTTTCTCAAACAGAAGTACAAGCATTTGATTCTGTCTATTTCCCTAAAGGTAGTCCAAAACTCGAGGATGCTTTCAACACATCAGATCTTAACATGATTTCAGGCAAGTCTATTGGTATGCTTGGAAGTTTTCTCTTCTGTCTACAACAAGATACACCCGTTTTTCTTTCTCTTAAAAAGTACATAGGATACCCAGTCACACTATCATTTGCAGAAACTAACATTGCTTTGCCGGCTCAACAAATGTCTTTCTTCTAACTGAAGAAAACACAACAGCATTCGTCTTTGATACACTGTATAGTAGAGAAAGACGAGGGAGTTGAAATAAAAAGTTGTGAGTAAAGCACTCTATAGAAAATACCGAAGCAAATCGCTAGATGAGATAAAGGGGCAGAAACATGTCACCGATATTCTTAGTCGCTCTCTTGCAATGGATCGCATCTCTCATGCCTACCTTCTCACAGGTCCACGCGGTGTTGGCAAAACATCCATCGCCCGCATTCTAGCCTATGAAATCAATAAACTGCCTTACGATGAGAATGGTTCTCATCTTGACATTATTGAAATCGACGCAGCGAGTAATAATGGTGTAGAGGACATTCGCGATCTACGAGAAAAAGTACAGATAGCTCCCGTCTCTGCACATAAAAAAATCTACATTATCGATGAGGTGCACATGCTCTCAAAAGCAGCTTTCAATGCGCTTCTTAAAACACTTGAAGAACCACCCGAACACGCCGTCTTTATCCTCGCGACCACGGATGTAGATAAGCTACCAGCAACTATTATTAGTCGGACACAACAATTCGGCCTCAGAATCATCTCGCCAACTGACATTGCTGCTCACTTAAAATATATCGCCGAAAAGGAAAAGATTCTTATCGACGATGAGGCGCTGCTACTTATCGCGCTCCGCGGAGGAGGCACCTTCCGCGACAGCATTAGTCTTCTCGATCAATTACAAAGTTTAACCGACGAGAAGACAACGATTACTCGTGAACTTGTTGAGCAATCACTCGGCCTTGCGCCAAATGAGCTGATCAAGCGTCTTCTTGATGCGTACGAGTCAAAAGATCTAGCGATGATTGTCTCGCTCCTCGACCAAAGCGAGCAATCTGGCATTCAGACAATCGTACTCAGTACACAGTTGATACAGTCAATTCGTGATACCGTCACAAAAAAGCCACAGTTCCTCCCGCTTCTTGATCAGCTACTCGATGTCGCCAAGTCATCACAGCCGAACATTCGGCTTCTTACTGCTCTTGCTTCTCACATAACGCCCAAACCAAAGACCGCCGCGTTACAGATTCAAACTCCCGTCATTAGCGCACCCATTACTGAGCTAAAAAAACAGGTAGATCCTACCATAGCATCTACGCTGCCACCTATCCCTGCTTCAACCCCACCTAAATCAGTTAAGAAAGCACTTAAAACTCCTGTTAACGAACCGGAGTCCATTGAATACGAAGCTGGCACGCTTGACTGGGAAGCGCTCATTGAACATACGCGTAGTAACTTCGTAGCCGTCTACAGTGTTCTTTCTAAGTGTAGCGGCATACTCGAAGGGGATACCCTCACGCTTTACACTCATAACGCTTTCTATAAAAAGAAACTCGATGACCCGAAGCATCGCAGCAGTCTCTTCGCAGCCCTTAAGGCGACTGGCGCAGGGTCACCAATTATTAAGACAGTCGGAACGCCGCCTCCACCGAAAGATAGCGTCGCCGCATCGGTTGCTGCTATTATGGGAGGAGGAGAAGAGGTGAGTGTAGAGTAACTCGTTCCCTTATTGCATTATGGCCGTAAAAGAAGTCCCCGCTGGTAAGATTCCACCACAAAATATTGATGCCGAGAAAAGTTTACTCGGTGCTGTTTTAATTGATGAAGAAACGCTTGCCGATATTACCGAGCATGTATCAAGTAAAGATTTCTATGATAAGAGGCATGCAACTATCTATAGCGGCATGCTTCGCCTTTATGAACAGCATAAACCAGTTGATCTCCTCACTCTCACCGAAGAACTAAAGAAAAAAGATGAACTTGAAGTAACAGGCGGAGCAGCCTACCTTACCGAACTTACGAACTACGTTCCGACTGCAGCCCACGCTACAGCATACGCCGAAATGGTTGCCTTAAAAGCAGTTCGGCGACGACTCATCAAAGCCAGTAGTGAAATAGGCGAGCTTGGATACGATGAAGACAACTCTGTGCAGGAACTCCTCCAAAAAGCCGAACAAGAACTTTTCAGCGTGAGTGATCAATCACTCAAGCAGGATCTTGTTAGCATAGAAGAAATTCTGACGGAAAGTTTTGATCGCATGGAGGAACTTCATAGAAACAAGGGGGCACTCCGTGGCGTTCGCACCGGCTGGAGAGATCTTGATAATATGACCGCGGGATTGCAGCGCTCGGACCTTATCATCCTTGCCGCCCGTCCTGCCATGGGTAAAACGACGTTAGTGACAAATCTCGCTTACAATGTGGCGACCGTTGCTAAGATGCCTGTGCTCTTTTTCAGTCTTGAGATGAGCAAAGAACAACTTGTTGACCGTATGCTCGCCGATGCAAGCGGTGTTGATGCTTGGAATATTCGTACAGGTAATTTGTCCGACGACGATTTTAGTAAACTATCCGAAGCGATGGGAGAGATGTCAGAAGCACCCATCTATCTCGATGATTCACCAGGTCTTACCGTAACACAAATGCGTACCAAGGCACGACGCGCCGCACATGAAGCGCCGCTTGGTGTGATTATTGTTGACTATCTCCAACTTATGGAAGGAAGTGGTAAAGATCGTGGCAACCGTGTTCAAGAAGTAAGTGAGATTTCTCGTGGCCTAAAGCTTATCGCCCGTGAATTAAACGTGCCTGTTATTGCTCTTTCTCAGCTTTCTCGTAGCGTAGAAAATCGTAGTCCTCAGATTCCACAACTTGCTGACCTACGTGAGTCAGGATCTATCGAGCAGGACGCCGACATTGTCATGTTTATCTATCGTGAGGCCTATTATAATCCTGAAACTGATCGCGAAAATATCACAGACCTTATCATTGCTAAGCACCGTAACGGACCTGTCGGGAAAGTAGAGCTCTACTTCCATCCAGAGAGGCTTCGTTTCATGTCGCTCGACAAACATCACGACGGATAATCGTGCTATAATCGTAAGTAATTTATGGGCAAGCAAATAACCGATTATTTTTTATATCGACGGCGCTACATACTTGGATACACAACCATTGGAGTGCTCGTACTTGCGCTCCTTCTATTAGCGGGGCTTTTCACCCCAGGCGGTATTCGTCAGGCTGAGATGCAATCGACCGTCAGCAGTAACACAATAACGCTCTCTCCCACATTCGATCCAGTCTCGATTGTAAATATCCCCTATAAAATTCTGCAACGTGCGAGCCTCGTCTTATTTGGTCTTTCCAATTTTAGTATTAAGCTGCCATCACTCATCCTTGGAGCGTTATCCGTGCTCGGTATGCTTATTCTCTTTAAGACATGGTTTAGGCGTAATGTCGCCGTTATCTCAATGGCTATCGTCATTACGACTAGTGTCTTTCTCTTTATGTCCCAAGATGGTACACCTAGCATCGTATACTTGTTCTGGTCAATTTGGCTTCTTGTAACGGCAACGATGGTCTCAAGGGCAAGCCGTTTTCTCGCTTTATGGAAGGTGGCCTTTTTCGGTATTGTCGCATTAAGCCTCTATACACCACTGAGTATCTACCTCATCCTTGCCCTCATTGGCGCCGTCATCCTCCATCCCCACCTACGTTACCTCGTGCGTCGACTGTCTAAGACGAAGCTGTTGCTCGCAGCAGTCTGTGCCCTCGTTCTACTTGCACCCCTTATTGACGCATTAATTCGAGAACCGTCACTCACATTCACATTACTTGGTATCCCGTCACACATGCCTAATATTTGGCACAATATAGTGCTGCTCACAAAACAATACTTTGATTTTGCCACCCCAAGTACAAGTGTTATCATGACACCCATCTATAGTCTTGGCTCCATTGTTCTCATTCTTCTTGGTGTACTACGTCTATTTACTACAAAATATACGGCTCGCAGTTATCTTATTAGCACGTGGCTTATACTCCTTACCCCGGCCGTCATCCTTAACCCAGATTTTAGCAGTGTATCTTTTGTTCCGATAATGCTACTTATGGCTATGGGAGTTTCGACACTCATCCAGAATTGGTATCGTCTTTTTCCTCGCAACCCCTATGCGCGTGTTGTCGGGCTTATTCCACTGGCCATTCTTATTGGCGGCATGATAGCCTCTGGGTTTGATCGATATGTCTATGGGTATCTTTACGATCCTAATGTCGCCGTTAACTTCTCCCAAGATCTCACTCTTGTTAATACCGAGCTTCGAACAGATGCGGGAGAGAGTACAGTTCTTGTTGTCACGTCAGATGAAAAACCATTTTATGACGTACTTGCACTACGTCATAAAATGCTCACTGTGCAAACTGTACCACCCGTCTCGTCTCCCGTTGTTATCCTTACGCGCAATGCTTACTCTCTCCACCTTACAAATGCAACGCCGCAGACGATTGTTACCGACAGTAGGACAGAGAACGCCGACCGTTTTTACGTCTACAAAACTAACACTAAATAACGTATACTGTTATAAGTAAAACACGGAGGAATGGCTGATATGGCATTTGATCAAGTTAAAATGTTAAACGAATTGCGAAAAGCACAAAAAGATTTGAAAAAACAAATCATAGAAGTTGAGGCAGGCGATGGCGCTGTTGTCGTACAGATCAACGGTGAGTTAAAAATCCAAAGCGTTAAGATCGATCCAGCTCAAGTAGACCTTGACGATATCGAAGAGCTTGAACACTGGATTGAAATTGCCGTACGCGATGGTCTTGCTAAAGCGCAAGAAGTTGCAGCTGAAAAAATGAAACCACTTATGGGTGGTCTTGGCAATCTCGGGCTCTAAGGACAACTATCTTGACACAACTATTGCCAGCAGCGCTTACTCGCGCTATTGATGAGCTCGGGCATCTTCCGGGTGTCGGAGCTCGTACGGCAGAACGATATGCCTATTATTTGTTGCGTGCAGAAAACCACACTGTACAGAAGCTTGCAGCCGCCATCGCTGAAATGCACGCGGGAGTAAAAACGTGTCCCGTTACGTTCGCACTTATTAATGCCGACGAGGACGTATCGCCGCTCTACAGTGATCCAGGTCGAAATAAGCAGCTCATCGCTGTCGTCGAAGAGCCGCTCGATATCATTGCCCTAGAGAGAACAGCACAGTATCACGGAACATACCATGTACTCGGTGGCGCTATCTCTCCAATCGACGGCATTGGTCCAGAGCAACTTCATATTCCCGAATTATTGAAACGTATCAAAGATGACACTGTTGACGAAATAATTATCGCAACAAATGCCAGTGTTGAAGGGGAATCGACCGCTCTTTTCCTGCAGCGATTCATAAGAGATGCTGGAATAGACGTGAAGATGACCCGTCTCGCGAGAGGTATCCCTGTTGGTGTTGATCTTGAATATGCCGACCAAATTACACTAACGCACGCCCTTGAGGGACGTCGAGCTCTTTAAGTAACACGACAGTACCCTACACTACATCTGTTATAATAAGTGTAATGTTTACTACTGCTACTTCATTAATCCACGACGCAAAAAAAATTATAATCATCCAAGCTGAAAATCCAGATGGAGATAGCCTTGGAAGCAGCCTTGCGCTGGAAGAAATTCTTGGTGAACTGAGTAAAGACGTCACCTTATACTGTCCCGTTGAAATCCCCAAGTATCTTCGCTATATCACAGGCTGGGATCGCGTCGATAATGACTTTGACACGAATGCTGATCTAGCTATCATCCTTGATACGAGCGCAGACGTTCTCCTTACTAGAGTACTCGAAGCTCCTGGTGTTCGTTCTTTTCTTGAATCACACCCTGTTATAGTTATTGACCATCATACGACGGAATCTACTCTTAGCTTCGATCATACAATGGTATCGGCAGATGCTGTCGCAACAAGTGAAATTCTTTATGACCTTGCAAGCACTAATAAGTGGAAGATAAATCAACAAGCTGCAGAGAATATGTTGGTTGCTATACTCTCTGACAGTCTCGGACTCTCAACACAGAATGTTACACCAAACAGCTTTTTCGTAGCAGGTAAACTGACCGAGTTAGGTGCGTCTCCAGCCGTCATTGAGGAACGACGTCGCGAATTTATGAAAAAGTCTCCTGAGATCCTCGCGTATAAAGGTGAATTGATCAGTAGAATTGAATACCTGCTTGACGGCAAGCTCGCTCTTGTTCATATTCCTTGGGATGATATCCAGAAATACAGTGACCAATACAATCCTAGCGTCCTCGTACTCGACGAAATGCGTCTTGTTGAGGGCGTACAGCTCGGCGTCGCCATTAAGACATATCCTGACGGCAAGATAACTGGGAAACTACGCGGAAATATACCAATAGCCGAAACCGTTGCTAGCTATTTTGGCGGTGGAGGGCATAAATATGCGAGTGGATTCCGTGCATACGAGGACTATGAAGTGATCGTAAAAGAACTAGTGACAGCGACAGACAAGGCATTAAGGGAGTACGAAAATGACCCTAAAGCTTCATAACACGCTTACAAAACGCGTTGACGAGTTTACTCCCATAAGCGACAATACGGTAACACTTTATACATGTGGTCCAACCGTTTACGACTATCCGCTCATTGGAAACTGGACGGCATACATTTACTGGGACATCCTTGTCCGCACGCTTATAGCTGACGGTTATACAGTAGATCGTGTCATGAATATCACGGATGTCGGTCATCTCACTAGCGACGAAGATGAAGGACAAGACAAACTCGAAAAAGGTGCCCAGCGTGAAGGTAAAACGGCATGGGATATTGCAAACTTCTATACAGAAGACTTTCTTCAAGGAATGAAGGCACTTGGCATGATTATGCCGGAGCATATTACACGAGCGACTGATTACATCCCTCAACAGCTCGAACTTATCCGAACACTGAAGAAAAAGGGCTATACGTATCAAATAGATGACGGTATCTATTTCGATACGAGTAAGTTTCCCACCTATGCAGATTTTGCAGGACTCGACCTAGCCGCACAGCGTGCAGGAGCAAGAGTCGCCTTCAATGAAGAAAAACGCAATCTCAGTGATTTTGCATTATGGAAATTTACCCCAAAAGGCGAAAAACGAGATATGGAGTGGGAAACGCCAGCAGATCTTCTTGAAACTAAGCCAACTCAACCAGTAATGGGATTCCCAGGATGGCACCTCGAATGTTCTGCGATGGCAATGAATATACTAGGGGAAACAATCGATATCCATACCGGTGGCATTGATCACATTCCTGTTCACCATACAAATGAAATAGCACAGTCTGAAGCGGCAAGTGGTCAAACCTTTGCTCATTATTGGGTACACAATAACCACATAAAAGTAAACGGCACTAAGATTAGTAAAAGCCTTAACAACGGCTACACTCTTCAAGATCTCGAAGAGCGAGGATTTACCGCGCTTGATTATCGAATGTTTGTACTACAGGGACAATACAGTAACGAAGGTAACTTTACATTTGAGAATTTAGAAGCTGCCGCTAATAGGCTTCATCATTGGCGTAATATCGCAGCCCTTCGCTGGCAAACGTACGACACCATTGCCGATGATAACGACAAGACAGTCACCCTCATTGCAACCTCAAGCGCTATCATTGAAGCATTGAACGATAACTTAAACACACCCGAAGCCCTAAGTAGTATCGACCAAGCGTTCGGTATTTTTGATAGTAAAGCTCTGACAACAATTCATCAGTATGGACTCAGTCAGCTTCTTGAAACGATTGATGCAACATTAGGACTACAGCTTCTAAAGACAACGCCAGATATCGACGACGCTACAAAGCAACTCATCTTAGAACGACAGCGAGCACGTGAGGAAAAAAACTGGGAAAAGTCAGATGAGCTGCGCGAGAAAATCAAACGATCAGGTATTGTCATCAAAGATGTTGATGGTGGACAAAGTGTCTGGGAATATGTCGCTCTAGAACGAAAAATTGACTAAATATCTTCACCCTGCAATTTCTTAACGAGACGAGATATTGGTCGCTCACTCTTAGCACGATTCTTTCTTGCACTCGCAAGGTATGCCTCAAGAAGAACATTAAGACACCCAGCGATTGGAATTGAAATAATACCTCCAGCAAGACCAAATATATAAAGACCAACCGTGACGGACACAAGAACCGTTAGTGCTGAAAGCTCAACTTTTTTAGATTGTATCGCGGGTGCAACAATATTACTTTCAATTTGTTGATAGATAGCAAACCAAATAATAAAGATTATACCCGCAGTGAGATTATCTGATGAAAGAAGAATGGCTATCAAAATACCACTTGCTGTCGCTCCAAACATTGGAATCAACGACAAAGTAAAGGCGATAGCCACAGTTGGCAAAGCGAAGTCTGCTGGAATTTCTTTAAAGAAGAGACTGATCGTGAAAACACTAATTCCAGCAATAGTGCCTCCAATAGTCGAGACAATAAGCTGTCCGGTAACATAGCCATTCACAACCGTATACATACGATGCACGAGTGAACGATGCAATTCCATACGTTCCTCATCGTTGTACACCCCCCAAAGACGTTTAAGCCAGGTCGGACCTTCAATAAGCATAAGAAATGAGAGCACAACCACTAAGACAAGGGATCCGATAAGCCCTATAAGAGAACCAACTCCCGATAAGAGATTCTGTCCAAAATCAGCAGTCCAATGAGAGATATCATTTCTAATGGACGCAATTGTGGCGTCAACCTGTGGTTGTAGATGGTACTGATTGATCAAGCCATGCCACTGAGCACTTGTTGATCCAATGATGCTCGGTACCGTTTCAGCAAAACGTACTGTTTGTCTAACGATAGGAGGTACGATAAGGAAGATGATCGCGCCAAGTACAGCCACAACAAGAAAATAAGCTAGTGCCGTTCCCCATACCCGGCTTTTTCCTGGAAGATGACTTGCTAGATAGCTAACCGGTCCATTTAATGCAAGCGCAAGAAAGAGAGCGGCCGTTATAAGAATGAGGGCTCCTCGAGCGTCGTAGATTGCCATGATCGCAAATACGAAACCAATAACCACCAACCAGAAACGGACAAATGTTTTTGTATCTATTTCAATCTTCACTTTCATTATACGGTCATTATATCATTCTTTAAGGATTACCGTGATGAAGAAATAGCGCAAACACCTATCTACTATAAGTAGTATAATAGATTTATGCCAAGTTTTTCTTTTGATATAGTAAGTGAGTACGATAAAGCCGAGATGAACAATGTATTCTCTGGTACTGAGCGCGAAATTGCAACCCGATATGATTTTAAGGGAACTCCTGCTGCTATCGAATGGCTCGGTGATAAATCAGGGTTCAAACTGATTGGTTCTGGTCAGTGGCAATGCGACGCAGTTCTTGACATTGTCCGCAAGAAACTTGCTAGTCGTAATCAATCAGCAAAAGTTCTCGACCTCTCAAAAACCCCTGTTGAGAGTAATTTAAAAACGACATGGGAAATTCCCTTTAAACAGGGACTCTCTCAAGACAATGCGAAGCTCATCGCAAAACAACTACGGGATGAAGCTCCTAAAGTGAAAGCACAAATCCAAGGTGACGCCGTCCGAGTCACCAGTTCGAGCAAGGATGAGCTACAGACTGTCATTTCATTGTTGCAAAAAGCCGACTACGACTTCGCGCTTCAATTTACTAATTATCGATAGGACCTACTATGGAAAAAGCAGAAGAGAGTATCAAGAATACACCACTTGTCAGTGTCGACCATTTCGAAATGAGTTTCGGAAAAACAAACGTCATCAAAGATCTTTCATTCACCGTTAGTAAGGGAGAAACATTTGGTTTTCTTGGAAGTAACGGTTCAGGAAAAACAACAACGATTCGGGCCTTACTCGGTATTTATCAACCGACTGGAGGAACATTACACATCGATGGTAAACCCTATACGGTGGATGGAACGGTTCGACTTGGCTACCTTCCCGAAGAACGAGGCCTTTATAAAAAAGAACAAGTTATCGACATCATGACCTACTTCGGTCAGCTAAAAGGAATGTCAAAAGATGATGCTAAGACATGGTCGTTGGACTACCTCAAACGAGTCGATCTTGTCGATAAAGCGGCCACTCGTCTTGACAAACTTTCAGGTGGCCAACAGCAAAAGATTCAACTCGGTATCACTATTATGAATGATCCTTCTCTCCTTATTCTCGACGAACCCACAAAAGGATTTGATCCAGTGAATCGTCGACTTCTCATGGACATTATAGAAGAGCATCAACAAAAAGGGGCGACCGTGATTTTCGTCACCCACCAAATGGAAGAAGTCGAACGTCTATGCGATCGTATCCTTCTTCTAAAAGATGGGGAGGCGAGTCTATACGGAACAATCGACCAAGTAAAAGAACAATTCGGCAATCAAATCATCGAGGTTGTTTCCGAAAAGACAATCCCAGAGCACCCCACACTCTATACTGTTTCAAGACGCGAAGGAAGCGTTACTACGCTTGAACCTAAAAGTGAATTACATGCCATCCAGAAAGCTATAATAAACGCCGGCATCACTTTTACACGATTTGAGCTGAAACGGCCATCACTCGATGATATTTTTGTTGAAGTGTACGGAGCAAAGGCTGGAAAGGAACTATAACCATGCACAACCTCTCTACTGTTGTACGATTCGAAATAACAAGAACATTAAAGAAAAAGACGTTTTGGATTGCAGCGCTTGCAGTCCCAACGATTGCAGGTCTCGTCGGAATCATTATTTTCTTTTCCAATAAAGCAACACACGATCAAACTGAAAGTCTTGCTAAGGAACAATACGCTTTTGGAGTAACAGACGATTCACACGTTCTCTCTCCATTACTACTAAAAGCCGTTAAGGCCGAGCCGGTAGCGTCCCAAGCCGTAGGAGAAGCTGACGTTAAAAGTGGTAAACTAGAGGCTTATTTCTATTATCCAAAAGATATCAGCAAACAGAGTGTCTATGTCTACGGTAAGGAAGTGGGGCTGTTCCAAGATAGCCGCTACCAATCACTTGCAAATCAGTTGCTCATTCAATCAGCCCAAGCCTCAACGAGTCCTAGCATACGCGCCATTCTAAAAGGTGATGTCTCGTATAATGCATCGACATTCGACAGTGACGGAACTGTAGACAAAGGTTTCCTCAAGGTGATCGCGCCAGGGCTATTTCTTGTCCTCTTTTATTTCATGATCGCAATGTTTGGTAATCAGATTCTTACAAGCGTGACCGAAGAGAAAGAAAACCGTGTCATCGAGATGATACTTGCAACCATAAAACCGACGACACTCCTTGTTGGAAAACTCCTCTCGCTCATTACACTCGCATTAATCCAAATGATTGTTATTCTTATACCAATCATAATAGGCTACCTTCTTCTTCATGATCAGTTAACACTGCCGAATTTTGATCTTTCGCAGATCCCTATCGATCCAATGAGAATCACACTTGGAGCAGTTGTGTTCTTCGTTAGCTTCTTGATGTATACAGGACTGCTCATGACATTAGGCGCAGCTATGCCGACCGCAAAAGAGGCCGGAAGTCTCTTTGGGGCGGCAATGGCGCTACTCTTTGGTCCACTGTATGCTGCTTCACTTTTCGTCACCTCTCCTGATGCGACAATCGTAAAGGTGTTAAGTTATTTCCCACTCACAGCACCTATCCCGCTACTACTCCGTAACGCAGTGGGGAACCTGACAGTACAAGAAGCATCGATTGCTATTCTCGTTCTTCTTGCGACGACAATCTTCATACTAAGCATCGGCGTTCGTATTTTTAAATTCGGCGCACTCGAATATAGTCGCAAGCTTAGCTTGAAAGAAATCCTAAGGCGCAAAGCCTAGAATGGCGATCGTCTGGATATATAAAATAACTCGCTAAAAGCGAGTTATTTTATATGGTTATATAGTTGCTCACGTCTTCCTAGAATCTTGTCACGATAAGAGCAAGTAAGAAAAGAATAACGACACTTGATCCAGCGATTGCAAATGTCATTTTATTAGGCTCAAATGGAACAGTCGTTTTGGATGTTTTATTTATTTTCTTAGTAGTCTTTTTAGCCATATATGACTAGTGTAGCTCATCGATATACAGTCCACAAGATGCTTGTTCTTAATTATCTAAGGATGTTTAAGCAGGTAAAGCGTTTGACGATCATCGCTAGACAATGTATAGTATATCTTATGATAACAGCAACAGAGTCAATCGGCTGCATAGATGCTGCAGCACAGATTCTAGGTGATAAATGGACCCCCATTCTTTTACGTCTCTTTATCAACGAAGAAACGGTCCGCTTCTGCCAGTTACAAGACCTCGCAGGAGGGATCAACCCTCGGACACTCTCCGCTAGACTTGCAAGTCTCGAACAACACGACATTATTCGTAAACAATCGACTGACGTAAGCAGTCGCTGTGAATATAGCCTTACAGATAAGGGTAAGGATCTTTTACCTATATTACAAAAAATGGAATCGTGGAGCGTTAAATACGCACCGACCAGTCTTTAAGAATCATCTCAGTTGACAGAGATATAATTCATAGTATGAGAATATTATTAGTCGAAGATGAGCATAAAATCGCTCGAGCACTCAAAAAAGCCCTCGAACAAGAAAGCTACGCCGTTGATGTTGCTTATGATGGAGACGAGGGATACGCCATGGCAACTACCGAGCCTTACGATGTGGCCATTATAGACCGCATGCTGCCAGGCTCCCATGATGGCATTGCTATTGTAAAAGCAATGCGTACCGAAAAAATACATACACCCGTTCTGATCCTTACAGCAATGGGTAGTACAAACGACAAGACAACCGGCCTTGATAGCGGAGCTGATGACTACCTTGTTAAGCCATTCGCGCTTGAAGAACTACTTGCCCGCGTAAGAGCATTACTACGTCGGCCCACTGCACAGCAATCAACAGTACTTACTGCCGACGATCTTTCGCTCGATACAACCACATTCGAAGTGAGACGTGCAAACACCCCCATAACACTTACAAGCAAGGAATTCGCACTTCTCGAATACCTCCTTCGTAACCAAGGACGACCATTACCAAAGGAGTTGATCATTGCCCACGTGTGGGATTATGATGCAAATATTCTACCGAATACGGTCGAAGTGTATATCAAGTATCTTCGTGGTAAGATCGATGATCCATTCAAGAAACCCCTCATTCAAACAGTCCGAGGCTTTGGATATAAACTACAAGCAGGATAAAATAGAATATATTCATGTTTCAATCTGCAACGTTTAAGTTGACCCTATGGTATGCCGCTATTATAGTGGCTATCAGCTTAGTGTTTAGTATTATTATCTATTCGATTTCTTCACAGGAGCTACAGGCTCGTATCATAGCGTTCGAGAACACGTCGCGACCATCGTATATGCTGTTTGATCGTAATACATTTAATGCTATACGCGATGAGCAAGTGCGCGAGGGTGAAGCTAACCTGGTCTTCTCGCTCGTTATTACAAATGCGTTCATCTGGTCGGCGGGAGTTATTGGAAGTTATTATCTTGCTAGACGAACACTTCGTCCGATAGAAGAAGCGCATGTCGCTCAGTCACGATTCACAAGTGATGCAAGTCATGAGTTAAGAACTCCGCTTGCGAGTATGAAGCTGGAGCTTGAAGTTGCACTCCGTGACTCCGAGCTTAAAAAAGAAGAGATGCGAGAGTTGCTTGAAAGTAATCTTGAAGAGGTAAATAAACTTACCGCCTTGTCTCAAACTCTTCTGCAGCTCTCACGACTCGATCACGACAATATCGTCCGAGAAGAAGTTGAGTTGAGCGAAGTAGCCCAGGCAGTTGTTGAACGTTTTAATAAACAGCATGGACGTATTGAATTGAGTCACACCACTCCTTTGAGTGTCCACGCTAATAAGTCTAACGTGGAAGAACTGCTGACAATCCTTGTTGATAACGCGCTAAAGTATAGCCCCGAGACATCCATCGTGCACGTATCATTTATGAAACAGAAAAATATGTCTGGATTTGCCGTCAGAAATAGCGGCGAGGGAATTTCCCCTGACGCCCTTCCGCATATTTTTGACCGTTTCTACCAAGCAGACTCTTCTCGAACGAGCGGAGAAAGAAAAGGATTCGGACTAGGACTTTCCTTAGCAAAAAAGATCGTCTCTATTTACGATGGCGAGCTTACGGTGAGTAGTGCTCCAAAGCACGATACGACGTTTGTCATATTATTGCCTAACTTTACCCAAAGTCAAGCAAAACATAAGCTATAGCCAGTACACTCTCTGTTGTCAGTATAAATAAGGAGACAACATGAATGTCATAACCAGGGGGATGCGCAACGCTTTGCGTAGCCCGATAAGATCAGGAGCGATCGTGATCATGCTTGCCATCAGTATGGGACTCATACTTGCCATGCTCGTCGCCCGTACAAGTATCGACGCAAAAATCGCTACGGTAAAGGCAACGACGGCAACAGGAATCACTATCAATCCCGCCGGCGTAAACGGTGGATTTGGTGGTGGCAACCCATTAACTGCTGCCCAAGTTAGTACTATTACATCAACAGCACACATCACCAACGTCTCATCCCAGCTTACAGATCAAATGGGATCGACGGACACTAACCTAACATCATCACTTACGTTAGGAAGCTTCGGAAAACGTATGCTTCGTTTCGAATCGGCCGATGGGTCATCGACTGGTGGATTCGGAGGTGGCGATGCAGTAAACCGTCCAGCTCCAACTCCTCATATTTCTGTTACTGGTTCCAGTAATCCATCTACTATCGTTGCAACAAATAAGATCACAAGTGGCGCAACAATTGATGGCTCGGGTAGTAACGATATCGCACTCGTTGGTAGTAGCCTTGCAACAAAGAACAACCTAGGTGTAGGCAGTACGTTTACAGCATACGGCACAACCATCACCGTTAAGGGCATCTTCACAAGCGGTAATACCTTCCAAGACAGCGGCGTTATTATGCCCCTTGCAACAGTACAGACACTTACAAGTCAAGCTGGCGCCGTCAGCAGTGTTACGGCGAATGCCGACAATAGCGATAACGTCGCTTCGGTCGTGGCTAATCTCAAGAATTCACTCGGCAGTGCAGTAGATATTACAAGCGAACAAGAGCAGGCTCAAAATAGTGTACAGCCACTCGAGAGCATCGCCAACCTTGCCCTTACAGGTGTTATCGGTGCAGCAATAGCAGGAGCGGTCATTATCCTCCTTTCGATGATTATGATTGTTCGTGAACGTCGCCGTGAAATTGGTGTTATTAAAGCAATCGGCGGAACAAATGCGAAGGTTATCGTCCAGTTTATCACCGAGGCACTCACACTCACCGTTATCGGTGCCGTCGTCGGCCTCGGTATCGGTGTCGCAGTAAGCGGCCCAATGACACAGTCGCTTGTTAGCGGCAGTCAAGACACCACAACATCACAAACAGGAGGCAGCGTACATATCATGGGCGGTTTTGCCGGAGGATTCCGTAGCGCTCGCGCTCAGCTAAATGCAAATATTCAAGCCGTCAAGAGTACACTTACCCCTCAAACATTCGCAACCAGCATCGGTATTATCTTACTCATCGCTATCGTAGGAAGTGCCGTTCCAGCCTGGGCAATCGCACGTGTTCGACCTGCGGAAGTCTTGAGGACAGAATAAAGGAGACTATATGTTACAAGTTACTAATCTTTCTAAGTCCTTTGAAGCAACACATGGTACCGTTCACGCACTTCAAGATGTCACCTTCACTGTTAAAACAGGACAATTCGCCTCGATCATAGGGAAAAGTGGCAGTGGCAAGTCAACACTGCTCAGCCTACTTGGTGCGCTCGATACGCCAACGAGTGGTGAAATCCTTGTTGACGACAAAGATATCGCGAGTCTTTCAGGTACACAACAAACAGCCTATAGAGCGCGTAAGATTGGATTCGTTTTTCAACACTACAATCTCATTCCAAACCTTTCAGCAATCGAAAATGTTATGCTTGCTCTGGAATTCGGGGGAATGAAGGCGATGCACGAACGCCGCGAAAGAGCCAGTCAGCTACTTCAAGATGTTGGCCTCGACAACGAAGAGCAGCTACGCAAGCCAGCACGACTCAGTGGCGGACAACAGCAACGCGTCTCGATAGCACGAGCACTTGCCAATAAACCCGCTATCATCCTCGCCGACGAGCCTACCGGTAACCTAGATAGTGAGACGGGTAAGAAGATCTTCAACTTGCTTCATGGACTCTCAAGAAGTCAGAACACAACAATTATCGCCGTCACACATGATCTTGATATCGCCGGAAAAACCGACTGCACCTTTACGCTCAAGGACGGCAAGGTCGTCTCGAAATAGACGTCGTGGTTTTAGCAACATTGCTCGGTTTTAAGATTGAGCTCAGAATGTTGATGCATACTAAGGTTAGTAGAAAAGCGTCTAACGCAAAAACTACTGTAACATGACAAAGAGGAGGGTATTCTATGAGCACCACCAAAACCATTTATCTTAGTAAAAAAGGCATGAAGGAACTAAAGAAGGATGTCGATCGACTAAAGCGGGAACTCCAACAAGCACGACTTGAATTACGCGAGCTCGATAAAACAGATGGCCACGAAGAGCGGCTAGCACGAATCGAAAAACTAGCAAATATCGAGACAACTGAAAGTACACTAACCGATAAAAAACTCGTCCTAGCTAACAGTAAGCTACTTCCACGCAAGCGTGATATGCTCAAAGTTGCTCTTGGTTCAGTGGTTGATATTATCGACACGAAAGGCAGCCTGATACGATACACATTGGTTGATAGTCTCGAGGCAAATCCAAGTGATGGTCGCATTTCCATTAAGAGCCCTCTTGGACAAAGTCTTCTTGGTAAACAACTGCAGGACGTCGTTGAATGGTCAAGTGGCTTAACAATAAATCGCGTCCAACTGGTAGGTATTGGGTAATCTACAGTAAAGTGACCACCCAAAAAACATACGCCACATTCACAAGATGTGGCGTATGTTTTTGCTATAATGACACTAATGCTTAAACATACATCGACAGTTTTAGATACTCAATCATTTCCCCCTATTGTTGCGCTCTCATCTATTAGTGACCCGCATACCATCAGCCAAAAAAAGGCGAATAAACTCATTCTCAGCATTATTTTTATCACAATTGGTTTGCTATGTATATTACTTTTCCTCCTCGGAGCCACGCATTTAAAAACAGGCCAGTCACCCCATGTCGCGATCGCGTTGCTTCTAGCCGCCATCCCCGAAAGTCTTTTGATAACACTACCCGTGCTTGTCATCGTCTCCGTCTATAAGTTACGCTCTCTCGGTGTTTCAATAGGTAGCACTCAAGCAATTGATGCAATCAGCACCGTCGATACTGTTATAGTCACCGAAAGAGATACCCTCCTAGAACGACCAACTATCGCAGGGTTGTGGTATCTCGAACAAACGGCTGAGAATAGCCACCTCTCTATGGCGAAGACAATCAACTACGTGGAGAAGAGCCTAGCAACCGACATCGACAGAGCAATAGTGAACTACGTCGAGAATCAGAAGATCTCGCTTCCATCTCAAACCCCCCTCACTCAGTTCTTCTTTGATGCGGAACTCGGAATAAGCGGAACACTTTGGCATCAAGGAAGTGGGTATGAGCTGTACCTCAAGGGGTCTCCGGAACAGCTACTTACCCGATGCGACCTCACTGAAAATGAGCGAGAGTATATAGAAAGAACAATACACTCATTTGCAGCAAAGAATCACCATTCTTTGGCCTTAGCACATCTCTCAATAACTCATCCGATCACAAAACTTGAGAAGCTGAGGCAAACTCAGAGAATGCAATTCGATGGGCTCATAGCTATCGACCAAACAATAAAACCTCAAACAAGGGCAACCATATCCCTCGCCAAACTCCATGGAATAGCAGTTAAAGTTATTAGTGGTAGCCATATAGAATCAGCTCGCCAGTTCAGTAAACAACTAGGTATTGTTTCATCTCAAAGCGGCGTAGTAGACAGTCGACATCTTCCATATACACCTTCTAACGAAACGCAAGCTATAGCTCGCTCAGCGAGTGTCGTTGCAAATACCTCCCCCAGAAATAAATCTTCCGCTCTTTCCGTCTTATCTGGCGACAGTGTGCGTATCCCAACAACAAATGACTTAACATCAACAGTTCGTGCCATTATATTGAGTAGACAATTATTCGGGAACATTCATCAGATTCTTATATATCTGACATCAATCAGTCTTATAGACGTTATCATTTTATTTGAGTCGATCATAGGTGGTCTAGAAATTCCTTTCCTTAGTGTTCAGACGTTGTGGATTAATGTTATTATTAGCACTTCAATTATCCTAACTATAGGACTGAGCGATAATGAATCCTATATATCTCCTAAGCAAACCCACCCCATTATCTCAGGAAAACTTCTAGGGCGAATTGCCATTATCGTCATTGCTACGACCGGCCTATTATTAAGTGTCTATGCCATATTTGATACACTCCTCGGTCGCAGTTTTGCGCAAACGATAGCTCTCGACATTATTAGCCCGATACAGTGGCTTGTCGCCTACTATGTTGCAGCAATGAGTAGTACGCCCGATAAAAGGCATCTACGCTTGCCATTCCTATTTGGATGTACCGCAACCTTTCTAGCACAACTCTTCATTTTCCCTAGCAACATAAGTAGCACTATCTTACATACCGCTCCCATTTCTCTATGGATAGCAACCGCGACACTTATTCTATGTGCCTCTATTTTTGTTTTTCTTATGGAAGCTCATAAGCGTATCTATTTGACCAAAAGCAATAAAGATTAAAGTTCCTTAGCGTTATTCCGAAGCAGCTGCTTTCCTGCATAATTCGCAAGAAGATACTGTGCCGTAGCGGCAATAAGGACAAGAATAAGTAACGGAAGAGCATAATCCCAACTAGGCTTGGCGAAATTAAAGAAAGTACGCAAAAAGCCAAGCCTAAATGTTTCGACACCTATAATGGCCACTGCCAACATGTAACCGATTCTTGCATAGAGAGATTGTCTGGTGGACGCGACGCCAAGCATGCGTGGCGCCAAAAAGACAAGATAGACGCCAAAGAATGTTGCGACGAGAACTACCATAGTCGTAACCTTTTCATGAGCGTGTGGGTAGATATGTAGAACAAGAAGGTAACTAATGACGACTGCAAGTCCAGAAATTGTCGCGAAGGGAATGACCGCATAAAGTGTATCACGCCAGTACCGGCGAGGATTCACCTTATGAAGAGGCTTCGGTGGCGCAAGCGTCCACATAAGAGTAGGTAATGTCACCAGAAAAATGTTCATAAATGTCACATGTCGAGGATCAAATGGATAGCGTAGACCAAGTACTAGTGTTGTTAAAAGAAGAACTACACCAAATATAATCTTATGAAAGAAGAGAATAGAGATAACCTCTATAGCTTGCATAATGCGATTCCCTAGCTTCATTCCTAAGGGAAGAGAAGTAAAGGAATTATTAAGCAGAACTACATCAGCAACTCGACGACTTGCAGCAGCTCCAGCATACATCGCGATACCAAGATCCGACTTCTTTAGAGCAAGTGCATCGTTCACACCATCTCCCACCATACCTGTAAATTGACCGTGTCTTTGAAACGTTTCAACAAGTCGCTCTTTTTGTTCAGGCAAAACACGAGCAAAGATAGTTGTCTCAAGAACCTTTTTATCCCATTCTTTATCATCGAGCAGACCTAGCTCAACACCAGTCATCATGGACTGACTTTTTGCGATACCAGCCTCCTTTGCGACATACTGGACCGTTTGTGGATTATCACCACTAATAACGCGAATACTCACAGCATTCTTTTGCAAATAAGCAATCGTGTCTTCAACACCCTTTCGTAATGGGTTACTAAGTATGATAAGCCCGACCGCTATTCCGGCATTACTCTTTAGCTCCTTAAGCCGTGTTTTTTGATCTGAGATAGAAACCACGAGCAGCACACGTTTACCTTCAGACGTCATCAGCTTAATTCGTTCGTGTTGCCCCGCATTGAGCGAAACAAGATCAGTCATAAATTCTGGTGCACCAATAAACACCGTATGCGTCTTTCCGTCATACTCTAGACGAGTACCACTCATTTTACGTGCCGAAGAAAAGGCGAGTATATCCTTCACCTCATAGTTATCTGGGGCAGGTAGGCCCTTGATAATTGCTTCGCCAGTAGCGTTGCCACCACTCGTGCTTGTTGCAACAATCCCGATAATAGCTGCCCAGTCAGTACCTCTCTTTTTATCAAAGAGCTCAAGCGATTCGAACGTTACCTCGTCACTTGTGAGAGTTCCTGTCTTATCAACACAGAGAACCGAAAGCAGGGCCATCGCTTCTATTGCTGCCAGCTTTTGAGGAAGTACCTGTGCCCTCGCAAGCTTTAATGATCCAAACGCAAGTAAGAGAGAACTGGCAAGTAATAGCCCCTCTGGAACAATCGTTACGGCTGCAGAAGTAATAACCTTAAAGATACTAATCGCATCAATCCCGGCGCGACCATAGACGACGACTATGAGTGCAGCAAGAACGAGAGCTCCGTAGGTTAATGTGCCTATTGCTCGGTTAATTGCATGTTGAAGTGGTGTTAATTGTGGAGTATACCGTTTAAGCGAAGAAGATACTTTTCCTATACGGGTCTCATCACCAACCGCAATGACTTTCACAAGAGCACTACCAGCAACGATCACGCTACCAGCATACACTGTCTCATTAGAAGATTTTTCGACTGCAAGAGATTCACCAGTGAGCATGCTTTCATCTACTTCAAGTCCATTACTCTTCACAAGAACACCATCGGCAGGGGTTTCATCGCCGGCTTGGAGTTGGATAATGTTGCCAGGTAGTAGTTGATCGAAAAGCACGTCCTCAAACGCTCCCTCAGCCGTCTCCCTTTTGGCATGTGGAGCACTCATTAGTTCAAGTTTCTTGAGAGCACGCTGCGCTCGAACTTCCTGCGCAATGGCAAAGAGCGTGTTAAAGACAATCACAGCAGATATAAAAAACGCATCACGTGACTCACCCAGCACAAGAAGAGTGGTAGCAAGTATAAGAATTGCAACAACAATAGGCGAGACGAAGTTACGTCGTAGAATGACCAAAAAATCCTTCATATCATTAGTATAGCAAGAGAACCGGTAACGTACTGCAACACTTTATACTTTTCGAACCATCTCAGAATATGGTATACTAGCAAAGTTTTGGGATGTCGCCAAGTGGTAAGGCACCAGTTTTTGGTACTGGCATTCGGGGGTTCGAATCCCTCCATCCCAGCCAAGATTGTTAACAGAAGTAGGAACACGCAAGTTTGCGTGTTCTTCAGTTTGACGCCAAATTAATATAAGAGTGCTTAGAGCTGCTATTATTAATACTGTATGGAAAAGCCCATTAAGCACGCCATCTCTGTAGTCATTCATAATCAAAAAGGCGAGACGTTGTTTGCCCAACGCTCCTCGCATAAAAAAGAATTCCCTCTTGTATGGAGCTTGCCGTCGCATTTTGTTAGTGACGGCGAAAAGCCCGAGGATACAATCGTAAGAATCGGCTTACACAAATTGGACGTGAAGCTTAAGTCTATCCGCTTGCTTAATGAAGGCTACGGCGAACGCCCGGACTTTCGACTTTTTATGCACGATTACGCCGTAGAAATTGAAAGCGGTGAACCAAAAATAGCGTCTGATGATTTTGTAGCGCTTACCTGGGCTAAGGCTGAAGACTTCCTTCCGACTATAAAAGTTAAGGGAGATTGCACACGTCTCTATGGCGAATACCTAGCCCGAAGCTAACAAACTATTTGGTTTCAAGCAGGTCATCGGGTCCAAGTTCCGCTAGCTTCTTGAGCATTCCGAGCAAACTCGGATAGATGGTACTCCAACTTCGGGCTACGTGGCCTGCCATGATTATTCACAGAGATAGAAAGCGCGCAGTTTTGCGTGTTTTCTTATTTTTATCAGTCCTACCTTGTTGCAAGGTTCAAATCCCTCATGCCGTTAGGGTCTACTATGATAAGAGGCGTATATCATCGTTACGAACCTCTGCTAAAACTGGATGGACATGATTAGGAGCAAGTACCTACTGAACTGTTCCTCGCAGCCATGCTCCCCGCGTACCAAGGCCTGAAATGCTGCGAGATGCATTACAAGGTGACCGACAAGCGTTTGGGCAGCGGATTGCACAGCTATTCTGCTACTTAATGGAAACAAAACAGTCGTATGAGACGTTACTGGACATGGTCCGCGTATCAGCCTCCGAGTCTCAAGCAGCCGAAATTATGAAGCAATTCATAGAGCTAAATCTACTAGCGCCAATGACCGAATATATTGGTGGCCCAGATGCTGGACTGCGCGCCAGTCTTATTGGAGCACAGCTGGTTGGAGTACTCGTGGCCAGATATATCGTCAAGCTAGAACCACTCGCCTCAGCAAATCTTGATGAGGTAGCAACAATTATTGGTCCGATCATACAGAAGTACATTCGGTAGCGACGCTATGCAGTACGTCCCCAGCCATGAAAAAGATTGACGATTTGTCAATCTTTTTCATATAAGCTCATGCGCTATGAGACTCGAGCCATTTTGCGATTGTCTCGATATCAAGATGATCAGTCGCAATTTGTACCGTAAACTCCTCAAGTTCTTTAGGCTTGGCTATTATCGGTGCGTCATTCCGCGCCAAGAAAACACCACATACCGTAAGTGCAGTTCTTTTATTGCTATCACTGAATGGGTGATCGCCAATAATGTTCCTTAAGTAAACAGCAGCCCTCATATGAAGGGAAGGATACTGCTCCCGCCCAACTAACTCTTGCTGAGGTGCTGCTACCGCCAACATAAGTCGCCTCTCATCACGAACACCGTGCGAGCCACCGAAGTCTTCGATAACTCGAAAGTGTAACTGCAATATCTCTTCTAACGTGAGATGTGTGTAGCTCATCGATCGGCAAGATTTTTTAATGTCTGACCGTATGTTTTAACGAACATATCATAATCTTTTAACAGATCTTCGTGCTGTATGTCCTTTTTAATGACACGTTCAACTCGAATTCTGAGTATATCACCACGCTTAGCGCCAAGTGTTGCGATGTCCTTTTTAGAAAGCGTAACTCCTTCGCTTGAACCGATCTGTATCAATTTTTGCTCCGTTTCAATCATGTGTACTATTATAAAGATATTATAATATATGTCAAATTCATTCGAGAAGAAAGTAGGTACTGAACGCGTATACTGCGTTTATTATTTTAAAATTATAACTTTAGCCTAGCGAAGTTGACTTTCCCACGCCGCATGTTGCGGCGTGGGATAACCCCGCTTGCCGTGTGGTCTTACCGACTAGGCGGCGATCGCTTCTTAGCTCGGTTGGTCGGCCGCGCCGTCGACCCCTGTTGCCGGCCGTGGCTTCAGAAGCTTGCAGCCCAAGACGCGACAGAGGATGCTCTTACATGGAACGGGGACAGGACATCCGTTGGCGGCCACGCGCTGCAACTTGCAGCCGCTGATGAAGCACACCAGATTCGTGCATGCCGTACCATCGACAGGACATACGGTATTCCGAATTTCGTCCGGAATAGCAGCCCCATCCAGCTGGCGCTCGACACAAAGTGACATGACAGGGTCTTTCTCCCAGACTAAAGGTGTTGCATGCGATCATGCAACGACCAACCTTTATTCCGGGGATGTGTCGACAAATCCAATCGATAGATCTCCGGAATAAAGACACCCAGGCATTGATGCCTTATCTATCTTTATACCATTTAGATCACAGGGTCAAGCGAACTGCCACTTAGGAGACAGGCTCAAGGTAATTCCGTGTTCTCCAAATAGCCCTCGGCTACGCTCTGCAAACAGGAGTAGCACAGGAAGCCTTGCGTGGCTTGGGCTCCAATCCAGCCAAAGAAGAAGCCAAAGTCATTTCCACGACTTCTTAGACGTTGACAGCACATTATAAACATGCAAAAATAGCCATGTCTTTATTGGTGATCTGGCGAGAGGAACTACTTTCGTGGCAAAGAAGAGTAAGCCTGTCCGACGGCGACGGGGACGTCCACCGAACGACGTCATCCAGGCGGGGTACGTGGCAAGGACTGGGGACAGCGCCGGTCGCAATACTCAGCCGCCCGACCCTGAATGGTGCTACGGATGTGCGAAGCTAAAGGCCGATTGCGGTCATATATAGCCGCGCCATCCCATTAGGGACAAACGCCCTGCCGCCGAACGACCGAGTTCGCGGTGGGGCTCACTTTTTTATCTAAACCGGGGCGCTACATGCAAATGCGCATGGCGACCCCTCAGTTTGCCCTCTGTGGCCTCGCAAGGCGAGAAATCACCTTTCTGTCATACGGCTTTATCAGCGTGCCCCTGGATTATTCTGGCTGCATTTTGTACGAATTCATATTGATAGTCGCAATCTGGTCGCCGTCTTCGAGAACAACGTGAAACCCGGTACTATTAAGCGGTTCGTTATATTTAATTGTATTGTTCTTGCCAACAACCAACATGTACGCGATTGTGTCGTCGGTGTCCGTGACGTAATACTTTCCTGGATTTACACGATTAGGCGTATTGGTAACGACCACCGTATTATCGTATAACTTCGCAAGGGCTGATGGCGTTGAGGATGATGTAGCCACTACTTTAAAGTTGACAATTGCCAGATTCCCACCAGATATTTCAACTTTGTCACCATCCGACAACTGCCCCCAGGCAACTTTGGTATCAGAACCTGCACCCGTTGCACTGTCATTCAGTGCAACGCTATGGTTAGCATTCGGACTGACAATCGTAAAAGTACCACTCTGCTGCGCGCCAGGTGACAACGAATATAGTCCAGGAGCGATATTTTTATCTAGACCAACCGTGTAAGTACCGGCCTTCAGCGACGCTGGCGCACTAGTAGTCACAAGTGGGGCAGGTGGTTTTGGCGCAGGTGTGGTGGCAGTAATTTTTGTCGATCCATTATGCGCTTTAGACGCATTTATCCAAAGTGACAGAATACTGACAATTACTATAATAATGCTCGCTAACAATACTACTTTTGACCACCGTTTCCGAGATAGATGATGCGCGGTTATTAGAGCGTCGGGTGATCCATTCGACATAGTCGGATCCGTTGTCGAATTATTGCGAACAGATTCGTCCTTGTTTTCCATTGCGCCTCCCTCCAATATCTATAGCTTAATTCATTATTGTACGACACGCGGTAGTGAAATTAATAGGATATAGTATATTGAAATAGACAGGCTGGTATTAGAATGCCGTTCCTAAACTGCTTGGATCTCGTACGTCATACTGCGCGATCCCGGACTTAGCTCGGCAACATGCGCAGCCTGCACGGCCGCCTCTTTGCCTTCGGGTGATTGAAATGCCCGTTGCATTGCTGCCGTGTCATCCCAATCCAACTCGGCCACCATATAGTATGCTTCACCCCGTAAACTTGGAGCAATATTGCGACTGACAGTATAGCTGCGTAGTCCAGCCATCTTTTTTGTCAAAGGTACAAGCACTTCGTTAAATTGCTTTTCGAATGCCCGAACGTCGCTAGGTTGGTTATATAAGACGAGTAATCGAACCACTGTCATTCTCCTGTAATATCTGCTTATTTTTAACGCTAATCGAATGGATTACATTGGAATAGTTTCGTAAACTCTGATTTCACAATCCGGCGCATTGCCGTAGGGACTCTCCATGACTAATTTGCTAGCTTCATCCAGGCTTTCGGCACTGATCATATAATACCCCACGGCCGTATCGGTCAAAGGCACGACCTTGCCGCCTTTAACAATCGAGCGGTCTGACGATGAAAGGGGGTTGCCGCCATCAACAATATGGTCTTTAATTTTGTCAAAAAATGCGCCCCATGCCTGCAGTGCTTCTGGCGGTAAATCCCTGGGTAGTTCAGGCGTAGTATTGTGGCCAACGATAAGATATTTTTTCATTTTATACTCCCTTGTTATTATTACCTGTTGTTAAGTACTGCACGTAGTTCTCCAGTGTCTCGTCATCATTGCCATACTCTAAACGATACTGCGCCATCCAATACTGAGCGATAGCGAACGAATCTCTTTTAATTGCTACGAAATTCGTACGACCAACTTTGCGTCGCTGAATGAGCTGAGCATCTTCAAGCGTGCGGATATGCCTATGAATTGAAGGCAATGACATGTCATGTTCCTCAGCCAATTGACCAATCGTGGCGGGGTGAAAAGAAAGCGTCCTCACTATTTCGCGCCGCTTTTCGTTGCTCAGGGCGGCGAAGACCAGATCAAGAATAGCCGAATTAGTATCTTTACTTAACATACACGTTAAGTATATGACTCTTTCCGTTCAAAAGCAATACGTCTTAAAGTCATACAATCCTTGCTTGCAGTTTTATCGTAACACCCAACACTCAGCAGACAACATAGAATGACTCGAAAATACCGTGAGGGTGTTCCTAAATACCAACGCCGCCAATGATCGTTGCAGTAGTAGGCCTATCGATCGAAGCAACGAGTGACATAAACGTGTCCTTTAATTCTTTTACCACCTCAGGTTTTGCTCCGAAAGCGTCTTTGGCTTCTTTGGATGTCCACAACTCTACAATACATACAGTATTGGGTTCTTCAGTACGACCGATAAGGTAATAGATGCACTCAGGGACGTCTTTGAGTAGATTACTGCTTTCCTGCAGTTGTTGAACAAGTCAATCATACTTATTAGGCTGAGCGGTCACTTTTACACATTGTGTACATGGTTTCATGGTTTTTATCCTTTATTACTATTCATGGTTAGTATAAATTTCGATAGCACTTAAATATCATGCTAAAAAAGCGCGTCGAAATAACTCGGTGAGCTCATCGGCGTGTTTCTTGACATTGTAATTTTGTTGACTGTACAATTTTGCAGCCACTCCATTTAAAGCCATCCGTAAGGTTAGTGCTGCAATGTCTGTGTCGAATTCCCTTAATACTCTTTTCTTTTGTCCGGATAAAAAAACATCCGCGAGATCAGAAAGCTCACGCTCATATAGAGTTACAGCGAGACTTTTGTGCTTTAGCGGTTGAAAATTGGATCGTATAGCTTGTAGCGCCTTTATGCATGTTGGATATTGCTGGTAAAACTGACAACTCAATTCGATAAAGTGCCGAATTTGCTCCCACTCGTTCGTTGTTTGCCAAATTTGAGATGACATATAATCACGTGCCGTCGCATAGATATAGGCAATCGTCTCTTGCATCAGCTCCTCTTTAGTAGGGAAGTGATATTGAATCACGCCCTTGCTAATTTTAAGACGGCTACCTATTTCGCCAATTGTGGCCCGCGCGTAGCCCTCATCAGCAATCGTATCTACGACACATTGAAGTATGCGCCGCTGCGTTGCTGTAATGGTAGTACGTGCGATGTAAGTTTCCATTGTTGTCCTAATAATTGTATGCTAAATTTAGTACAAACGTACTAAATTTAGCATACAAAAGGAGCGAAAATTATGCAATCATCTCAGCACTTAACGAACAATCTGACACGATATAGATGGCTTATGCGTGGAGTGACCTGTCTACTTCTCCTTAGTATCTTTTTCATAGGACAAGCGATCGCGCAGTTTAGTGTTACTGCTCCGTACAGCCCGAGAGACCAGTCAATAAGTGCTCTAGGAATTACGGCTTGCGAAGACTTCAAAGAACCCCAGACACAGCAGCTGTTTTACGTTTGCTCGCCGCTACATTTCGTTCTGGATGGAACCTTTATCATCAGTGGCCTACTAACTATGCTCGCGACCACCCTTGTAATCAGACCCCTCTGGCCAGGAAAGAAGTTACGAAGTGCAGGGATATCCCTTATTTTCTTTGGAGGCATCGAAGAGGTGGTTGCCGGGTTTTCACCGCTCAACCTGAATCTATTTCTACACAGTCTTTCCGGTGGGCTTGCGATTGCTGCGTTAAACATCGGAATGCTACTCCTCGGGTTTGCAGCTGTTAGAAAACTTCCCCTGCAAGGATGGCATGCTCTTACTTTGGGAATGATAGGGATGGTCGGACTCATCATGAGCGGCACGCCCCCATATGCCTGGCTAGGGTACGGGGGGTGGGAACGTGTAGCCGGATATGCTTTCCCACTATGGGGCATTAGCATAGGGATTTATTGGCTTATCCAGCTGAGCTCCAAAAGACTTCCTTTTCTGAAAGATGGTGACCATAGGCACAGCATAAGGCTGACCTGATCGCCAACCTCGATCTGACTTGAGGTGGTGAAGAAGAATGAAAAGAATGGAAAAAAATTATCGTCCCCGGAGTTCATTCGCTCCGGGGACGGTGCAACATCGCGTCGTTTGTAGCTACTCGGGACGGAGCGTCCAGATCATCGACCAAGAGCCGGATTCACTACGATACCCCTCGCGATACAAGGACAGGCCCGCCTCGTTGAAACTCAACGTAATTGCCTCGATCACCTCCCTCATTCGCTCGTCAAGTTCCTTTCGGTACCAAAGATACCGCTGATTCTCTCTGAGATTGAGATCAAGCACGATCTCATTGTCTTTGATCTTTATCGAGAATCCGTGGATCTTGTCTTCGAATCCTATAGACCACCCATTCAGGTTCGACGACCGAGGCATTATTGTAGCGTAACGAAGTATATCGTTAGTCGCCCGCAGTGCCCTGTCTCCATCGAGCGTCATGGATCTCCTCTCCATCTACTTTGACATGAGTCAACAAGTCAGATTATTGCAGATGAATGCGCATCTGTCTATACGAGCGACGCTGGATAGATATGGCGCAGAACCCATGTCAAAGCAGCTCTTTTTGGTGGCTAGAAGTAGCAAACGTGGTTTTGTGCAACCTGGCAATACTGCGAATACGCCCAACCAGACAACCGAGACTGTCGTTGCGCAGGCCCATTACATGCAATCGTTTACCGTTGCACCCGGCGAAACCAAGACGATTGAGCTTGCAATTACGATGAATCAAGGTGCAGCCATGCAGTCACAAATGTCTGTTGATGGCGCACTTGCTCAGGTCGCAGGTATTATGCAGCAGTTACAATCCGTTTCAGAAACAATGAATGGCATAAGCTATAAATATCGCATACGCACCACAGCAAAGGTTGAAGGCATAGCATTTAGTCCAAGTCATGAACTACCTATTCAGTTGCTAAAACCGGGTAAAGTCGGTGACGTATTGAGACTATAGCGTCACAAGAGTGACCGCTACGCTGCATTGAGAACGATACAGTCTACAATATTTTTGCCGTTTCTCAATACTAACCTATATACTTATACATAATGAAGATCGTCAAGATATCGATACAAGATGAAAACACTTTAGTCCTGCAGGAGGATGCTTCAAAAGGGGACTTGATTGATCTTAAGTCGATTCACGAGATTGACATCGATAAAGGAACGATCGAAAGTGTTGTTAGCTCGATTAAAAAAGACAAATTCAGGGAAGAACTCGACAAAGCAGTCAAAGCGAAAGATCAAGAATACGAGCTTAAGCTTCGGCTAGAGGCAAAAGAGATAGCCGAAAAAGCCAACGCGGCCATAGGGGATAAAGATGCGCTTATCACCCGGCTTCAGAGTATAGTCGACTCCTCAGAAATCGCCAAAGAGCTAGCTATAACTAAGGCGGTAGGTTCAGTAGAAAAAGAGCGTGACGAACTCAAGATTAAACTGTCTTCAGAAGAGTTGGACAAAAAACGTATTGAGTCATCATTAACGGAAAAATACGAAACCCAAATTAAAGATCGAAACGATACTATCGAACGCCTTAAAGACATGAAGGCCAAGCTTTCCGTAAAACTACTCGGCGAAAATCTCGAGCAACATTGCCAAAACGAGTTCAACAACGTTCGTAGCGGTATGTTTCCCTTTGCGTATTTCGAAAAGGATAACGAAGCAGTTGAAGGTACAAAGGGTGATTATGTTTATCGTGATTACGAATCCAAAGACGGCATTGAAATCATTTCAATTATGTTTGAGATGAAGGACGAGCAAGACACTTCAGCAAACAAAAAGACTGTAGAAAGTCATTTAAAAAAATTAGACGAAGACCGAAGAAAGAAGAAGTGTGAATATGCGGTTCTCGTGACTCTACTTGAAGCGGATAACGAACTTTACAACCGTGGCATAGTAGACGTCTCATACAAATACAACAAGATGTTTGTTGTCCGACCGCAATTCTTTCTTCCTTTGATCTCTCTACTGAAGAACGCTGGCCTAAAATCAGCTGAAGACAAACGTCAGTTAGTAGCAGCCAAAAACAGTAATATCGACATCGAGAATTTCGTCGATAATATGGAGACATGGAAAACAAGTTGGTCTAGCAACATGAAGAATGCTGCAAAGAAACACTCTGAAGCAATCGACCAAATAGAAAAAGCCATAAAAGACCTAGAGAGGGTTCGAGATGCACTTACAATGTCCGACAAACATCTATTAACTGCAGAAAACAAAATGGACGACTTAACCATAAAACGATTAACAAAGAACGCCCCGTCAGTTGCGGAGCGATTTAAGGAGCTTTAGTAGTAGAATCTCCCTAGAGACATCCCCGCTTTCCATCTTAACTATACGCATCTGTTTCGCCTCGACAGTATATCTATACTTTGCAATACGATACGTGTTTTATAGCAACCCAGCATCTAAATCAGCATCCTTACACCAAAGAATAACTATGAAACCTCTCGAAGATTACGCTTTGGTCTGTCCGTCTGAAAGACACCCACCCCAAGGGGGAGTGTCCTTCTGACAGACAGACCAGGACTGCTCATCGGATGTTCTAAAAAATCGAACGAATCCAATGATACCAGCCTATGAGGTATCGTACCCATGCTTGTCGTCGTCGAAGAGCGGCGCCAGTAGCAGCACCAGTAGCCCAGGCTGCGATTGGTATGTACGACACACCGATTGTCGTGCCTGGTGGCAGATACTGACCGGCTACGTCTTGAAGCTCATCACCATACTGCTGGTAGTGTGGACTACGGGACTTGAAATCACGAGTGAAAACCCTGATCTCAATATCCTTTGTATGGACGTCACGCCTTGATCCCTTAACGGGATGGATTTTTACCATCTCGGGCGTAACGTCAACAGGCTCACCTGTGTCATCAAGACAAGTGAGCTGCATTGCGACGACGTCGCAGAGCACAGGCTCTAGCGCTGTGCGGTGCTCGCGAAATACTCTACGCTTTTTGTAGTAGAGATCTACAGGGGGCACATAGCCATGATACGTCAGTGGATCTGACAGGACAACCTTAGGAGATATGCTCGGTATTGCAGGTTTTATACAAACAATAGGGAGTTAGAAGAATCGTGTCGAAGACCAGCCCGCGTTGTGTACTATTGCACCGACGCGAGCTGGCGGGCTAAGAGAACTAGCCCTAGGAATCTTTAGCCCTTACGCGGCGGCTTAGGTGGCCTGGGCTGTATTGGCGCAGGCGGTGGCTTAGGCGGTTTAGGCCCAGTCGGTGGTCGTGGCGTAGGGGGCGGAGTGGTCATAGAACCTCCAGGAATTCCCATGACCCAGCGGGATGCTGAGTCGATATTTATAATTATAGTGCATTACCTTACAGTGTGCATCTCGTCTCAAAAAGGTGGACCTTCGTCACCTTTTTGAGACGAGATCTTTAATAACAAGGCTACGCAATCTTCCTATTGTTTAATTGGACGATCGATAGGTACATTGAAATATATCCTTATTTTGGCGACAGCGAGAGGAGCGCAAAGTTAACGTACTTAAAAGTTGAATTAAATCGCGAGTTCGTCGACGTCCTCTCCATCGAGTGTGCCTACGACGAGTGCTGCTACTGAGCATCAGGCCCGCTATGCCAGGCGGGGCTTTTACCTTTTATAGGCTCTTGTCATACCTCCAAAAAACAAATTATTTGTAACTTTATGTATACTTTAGCAGTAAGTATAGTATGCGAAACAAAGATGAATCTGAGCTTATCGCTCTTAGTATAAACGGTGATCATGCCGCCTATGGCATCCTGGTTGACCGTTATAAAAACGCCATTTTTTATCATAGTTTTGCAATTGTCCACGACGAGGACGCCGCAGAAGACATCGCCCAGGAAACATTTATCACAGCGTACTACAAACTTGGACGCTATAACGCGGAGTACAAGCTGAGTACATGGCTCTTTAAGATAGCGACGAATAAAGCACTCGACTCGCTAAAGAAGCATCGTCATGAGATAGCAACCGACGATACGCTATTCGAAACCATAGTGTCACAACATCCGGGTCCTCATCAAACGAGCACCCACCAAGAACTGTACGATGCTATACGCCGGCTCGCTCCACGCTACCAAGCCGCCATTAGCCTCTACTACTGGCAAGGATTAGATTACGAAGAAATCTCCAAGGCTCTTGAGGTTCCAGTAGGTTCGGTCAAGGGCTGGCTTCATCGGGCAAAAACTATATTAAGAAAGGAGCTGTCATGAAAGATAATTTAGAAACCCTACTAAAGCACCGTCGCTACACGCCTCGTCGCGAGCTTTCTAAAACTTTTACTACAACTATCATAAGTGAGCTAGAAGACCGACCTCGTCGCACACTGCTCTCACGATCAAAGGAATTTGTTCTTATGAATTTACTAAAAAAACCAGCAATGCTTTTTAGCGTTGCCGTCGCATGTTTAGCAATTGGAGGAACTTCCTATGCCGCCGTGGGCGGATGGAGCGGCATCCAAGCGTTCTTTGGCGGTGAGAAAAAAATTAATAATGCCCGCATCGTCAGCGTGAATACAAATAACTGCACAATCGCAAGCGCATTTAATATAACCTCTCGTAACAAAAATGAATCAGTCTATTATTACAGGGTAATCAACAACTCAACCCTAACGAATGACCAGATTGTTCAGATGGTGAGAGGTTACTGTGAAAACACTATTCAGTCTCAAACAACATTTAACCTAATGGACGAGTTAAATAAAGATCCTCTCAATCGGGGAACTGTTGTGGGTGGATATATCGATAATACAGTTACTGCAATAGGCAGTTCTGGTATTAGTATTCATTCAGAAATACCGGTAGGCGATACGATTGAGAAGATCGATCGAACTTTTCCGCAGATAGATCCACACGTGATTGTCTATTCGGGCAATGAGCGACTGACGCTTGCAGATATTCATGTCGGTGACCACATTTCCTTCTCGTACCGTGCAAGCGGCGACGCACTGACACATTCCGAGAACATTCGACCCGACCAGATCGATCCTAGTACTCAGGTTATAGTTGCAATTTCTAAGAATTCTCCCGATCTCACAGCAGCGGTGAAGTACCAGAAATATAATGGCAAAGAGTTCGAGCAAGTCATCCCATGTTCAATAGACCCTAGCGGGTATTGCAACACTGAACAATATCTCTCACATAAACATTAGAAATCAATAGGGCGTCTTTTAAGACGCTCTATTTTGAAATTATTTTACTTTCTAACCGTATAAGAAATAGAAAGTGTATTCATGATAACCAAACACAAACCGCATTCACACAATTATTATCTCTACGTAATATCCTTACTTGTTCTTCTGAGCAGTTCTTACGTTGCCTATGCCTCACTTCGTCCGCTTCCGCCCATTAAACCACAGTCAATAACACTTCCAAAGCTTGAGACAGGAGTATCTTCTATTACTTGGCCGGACGTTGGATCAGCTGCAGTCGGAACATTAGACTGGGGCGTACTAGCAAGTCACAACGATGCTCCACATCCAACCGCTAGTACTATTAAACTACTGACTGCGCTGACTATATTGCAGGCAAAGCCGTTCGCCATAGATAGCCAGGGTACCTCACTAACGCTTAATGCTGCTGACGTTGCTTTTTACGAAGCTGAACAGGCGAGGGGTGGCTCGATTGTACCCGTTATAGCAGGTGAGACCATTACTGAACGTCAAGCCCTAGAGGCTCTCCTACTACCATCAGCAAATAATATAGCCATAACACTCGCCACTTGGGCTTACGGCTCAATGCCTGCCTACATCGCTTCAGCAAATCAACTTGCTCAGTCACTCGGCATGCAGACGACCACTATTAAAGATGCAAGTGGGTTCTCACCACTCACCACAAGCACCTCACGCGACCTCGTTGAATTAGGTATCGCCGCACTTAAAAATCCGGTTATCGCCTCTATAATGTCTGAGAAAAGTGCCTCGCTACCCGTTGTTGGCGTAGTACATAACGTCAACACACTCCTCGGCACCAACGATATTATTGGCGGCAAGACCGGCAATACACCAGAAGCAGGCGGTGTTTTTATAGGAGTGAGCCACTCTATAAAAGATGGCCGTGAAGTTATGTTTGTTAGTGCTGTTATGAATGCTCCCTCGCTTGGCTCGGCACTGGACGCCACACCCTCGCTTGTTAGTTCGGCCGAACAGAACATCGTTGACACTCCACTATTTACAGCGGGCGATCCAGTTGCTGCCTATACGGTGCCCTGGAGCTCATCAACTTTTCATGCGGTAGTATCTCAAACGGCAACGCCGCTTCGTTGGCTCGACGAACCTGTCCATAACGTTATTCATAGCGCTCCCGTTTCAGCTGGGCAGAGAGAAGCTGGTGACATATCGACTGCCATTCATCAAATACATTATACGACCAACCTCGAGCTAGATCATCCGATTCCGTCGCCATCACTTTTTTGGCGTTTAACACACATATTTTAGAAGGAGACATATGTTAAAAATACTGTCCGAACGTCAGAAAATTAAGAAACGGTTTGTTCTTATACTAGTACTCATAGCACTCTGCGCATATGGCGGTATAGACTTCGCCCTCTATAGACAGCATTCCGTTAAGACTACCCCCGAAGTTCAAGCAACTAAAAAGCCGATGGAACAGAGTAAGGCTGCAACCACTCAACCAACTCCAAAAATTGTCTCGCCAACACCTACACCAAGCGTAAAGCCAGCAGACGCTCCTTGCACTGGTAACATAGTGAACAAACTAATCCTCGTCAGTATTAGTTCACAGCACATGTGGGCATGTGAAATAGGTACTCTGGTCAATCAGAGTGCAGTTACAACCGGAGCAACTCAGGCGCCAAACGGCGTTGACGATGCTACCAATATCGGAACATGGCATATCTATGCTAAACAGATCAATCAGCATCTGCGCGGGTCAGATATCAATGGCAACTGGGACGATTTCGTTCAGTATTGGATTCCGTTTGACGGCCCGATCGGCTTTCATGATGCCTCGTGGCAGACATTTCCTTTTGGAAATTCCGATTACAAAATAAGTGGTTCCCACGGCTGCGTCCACCTTCCACTAGATACTATTACATGGCTCTATGGATGGGCACCTATTGGCACTACCGTTACAGTGATAGAATAGGACACAATTCCATACAATGGTGTGATTGCTGAAATAAATCAACGGCTTCGCCTAGGGTCAGCCCGCAATTGAAGTTTTATTGTGCCTCGGCTATTGCACAATAAAGCGCAGGAAGATTTGCGGCTACTCGCTAATATCAACAACTCTGCTATTCGGCAATTTATTTAAATCCCGGCTCTTTACTCTGATACTACACGTAAAGCTTCCAGAGCCACTAGTTAGATACTCTTTCTCAAATAGTTTTTCATCTAGATAAGTGGCTAGCTCAGGGTTCAGTACTCTAGCGGCACCGAGTGGTACGCCCGTGATTCCAGAAAACTCCTCAGGATTGGCAACGCGCACTTTATTGCCAACAAGCTTTTTTTAACTTCTTGGAGTCAATCCGTGTATCGCAACGACGAATGACCACTACAAACTTGTCGCCGGCTTTCATGATCATGGTAGATAGACCATCGGCCAAAGTTAGCCCGAGATACTCTTGTACTTCTGGCGGGGTTTTAAGATCGGGGTGTTCGACGATTTCATTGTTGATACCTATCTCACTTAATGTTTTGCTGTATTTCCTTATATCATCGCTTATCATGCAATTCTCCTTTAGGCTTACATCCATGTTATCCCCGAAATAATGGCAAACTTCCACACAATTTATTAATCGCTTTTTTATCACCATATAGTGCTACTGCCCAATAACAAAGATCAGCGCTCGTCATTCTCTCGATCTTTTGACGATATTCGTCCTGTGTCTTAGACGACTGAGCAGCCTCCGACATATCGTATACGATCAAGCTCTCAACCTTCTTGGCGTTATCAGTAATTGCCTTTACTTGGTCAGATGATGCAGCAAGAATCGGGATCGGGATACTTATGATTCCACCATGAGCAATACCATCTGCGTCAGTCTGTACCGGTCCAAGCTCCTGCGGAATGATGGTACCGAGACTAAACCCCAAGCAAGCTACTGCATTCGCAATAATGCCTGCGGAGAGGCTTCCGTCTACGATGACGACACACTTTAGTTCGGTCATACTTTGCTCCTGCTAGATTTAGATTCGGTCATACTAAATAATTATATGCTATTATTAGTTGTGAACACAATTGTTTAGTATATTATTCGGATAGAGGTTAAGAATGGCACATTTTGATGAACTAGATAAAAAGATTATCCGCGAACTGCAAACAAATGCACGTCAAACTAACAAAGAACTTGCGGCTTCGGCCGGCATTGCCCCTTCTACGTCACTTGAACGCGTTCGGTCGTTACAACGGAAGGAAGTTATCAACGGATATCATGCCACTGTTAATCTTCGCAATATCGGTAGAGCAGCTCAGGCGTTGATAGCCGTTCGCATCCAGCCGCCTTCTCGCAAGACATTTACAGCCTTTCGTGAATGGCTTATTGAACAACCTGAAGTTATTGGGGTATTCGTGATTAGTGGCAGTAGCGACATCCTGGTGCATGTGGCGGTAGCAGATACAGACGCGCTGTACGCTTTTGTGATTGATGGGCTCACACAACGATCTGAGGTCTCAGACATTCAGACGTCAATCGTTTACGAGCATGTACACAAGGATGTGGTGGAGCCCACTGCCTAGACTCAATCATCAGTCGGGTTGGTGTTAAGTTTCTCTGTTTCAAAAAACTGAACTCGTCATTGATGTTTTTGATTATTTATTCAAGGTCGCACACCGCGGTTGTGGTTATGCTGTCTGTGAGCTATATGATATATTTAAGGTATACGCGAGCTTGGGAATAAAAGAAATACTGTATGCTAGATAGAAACACTCACCCCAAAGAGATAGATGCATTTCTTGCACTCTTTAATGGCGACTCGACATCTGCAATACAAGCAATCCAGGAGTACTCCGACCAAACGAAACGACGCAGTTACGACTTTGTGAAAAAGGGTTCGGATACCATTATCTCAATTAGTACACTTTCAAAAACATACAAAATTGGCAAGCAGCAGACAGATGTATTAGACAATATTTCGCTTAATATAAATAGGGGAGAGTTCATCGCTATAACTGGAGCGAGTGGAAGTGGAAAAAGCACACTGCTTCAACTAATAGGCGGCCTTGACCATCCCACAAGTGGAAGTGTCGTAGTTAACGGTGTTGACATTAATCACCTCAATGATGCAGAACGTTCAGCGTTCCGCAATCAAACAATAGGATTCATCTTTCAGTTCTTCTATTTACAGCCCTTCTTAAAAATAGCAAAGAATATCGAAGTACCGGGTATGTTCGCGCGCATACCGCGAAGAGAGCGAAGAGTACGAGCTCAAAAACTGATTGAACAGGTAAAACTCCAGGACCAGCAGAGTCATCTACCAAAGCAGCTATCTGGAGGCCAGATACAACGTACCGCAATCGCAAGAGCTCTACTTAACAATCCAAAAATAATACTCGCCGATGAGCCGACAGGTAATCTCGATAGTACCAATAGCCAGCTAATTATTGACCTATTGAAGGAAGTTCGTAAAGACTCTGGTGCAACAATCGTTCTCGTAACACACAATCCCGATATCGCCGCCCAGGCCGATCGAGAGATTCGACTAGTCGATGGAGCAATCGTATGATCGGATTTTTAGATGCAGCCACGCTTGCTCAGGCCAAACTCCACACTAAACGATTGCTGCTTTTGAGTACAATCATCGTTTCAGGGCTTTTATTTGCTACTCTTTTTGCTGCTGTTATTATTTCTGGCGGTATTACAAAGAGTATTAATAACTATACACAAGCAGCGCTTGATGGGAAGTATCTAGTTAAGTCAACCCCTGTCATACCCCAGAGTGTCTCAGGACCGAGTAGAATCAACCCATCGAATGATCTAATTCAAGAACTGACTGCCCTCCAGACAGACTACATAGCATCACAAAAAAGTCTCGCCGCCCGATTAAAGCTACCTTTTGATCCATCGACAATTCCTCCAATCCTTGAGCAAGATTCACTTGCAAGTAAGACACTTCCCGAGGCTTCGCGAGTCATGATCAACCTCGACTCGCCAGTCTTTAAACAATATCTTCAGTTACTGCAACAAAATTACGTCAAAGTAGCAAAAAATAAGTTATCTGATCTCAAGAATATCGGAGTAAAGTATGGCGCCACCAACTATTTCCAAAATGAGTACGCAAGCCCTACCTTTCAGACGATGACTTACCTTAAAGATGGAAATGAGGATCTTTCTTGGCTTAGCCAGACTGAACCTGCAAGCAGCGATGCGAGTGTTTATGGATATACCACTTCTAGCGTACGAAACTCCACGTATACATTTATTGATAGCTCACTCGTGCAACGTTTTATATTACCTGTTAACAAAAAGAGACAGGAGCAATCATCTGCGATCCCCGTCGTCATAACCACTAAAGAAGCGATTGATCTCTTTGGGTCGCAGCTTCACATTCAAGCCGAGCCGACCACTGTCTCGCAACGAGTCGCTTGGCTTAAAGATTTACAGAACAAGATTAACGGTTTCACTTATTCAACCTGCTACCGCAACTCTTCAGACAGTGCTGCAATCAATCAAGCGATCCAGACGCTTTCGGCTATAGAAGCAAATAAAAATAGCTCATCATACATTCTACCGTCACTCATATACAATCTACCAGCAACAGCATGTGGGGGACTTGCGGTAAAAAGTGACACTAGAACTACCGCCGAAAAGGATGCGGCCGCCCAGCAGATCGCAACCAACTTGGCGCTTGGTACTTATCAAACCCCAGTACATCAATTACTACAATTTCAAATCGTTGGCGTCATTCCAGTTGCGCAGACAACAGACACCGCTGCGAACGTACAGTCCTTTATTACTAGTCTTTTTAACACTCAATATGGAGTAGGAGCAATGATACCCATAGAAATGTACAACTCACTACCTGCTGCCGAACAATACAAAAACATACTACAGAATGATACAACGATGCTACATAACACTGATGAACTTCACCAAGCAGGTATTGACGAAACAATAATATCATTCGCTTCCCTCAATAAAGCACGTGCGTTTATCAACAATGAGGGCTGCCCACCATCTCAAGATGACTGCGCCAAACCATTCATACTCGAACCATACGGCACTAACTACCTACTTATCGATAGTCTTCAAAACACTATTAATGCAACACTGAGAGTTGCATTCTTTGTGATAGCAACGATAGCAACGATTATCATTTGGTTCATGATAAGTCGAATTATATCCGATAGTCGACATGAAACAGCGATATTTCGTGCAATGGGCGCCAGGCGACACGATATTGCTGCCATCTACACTGTGTATACTTTTGGTGTTGCCTGCAGAATACTGCTGTTCGCGATTTCGATCGGTGTTCTACTTGCTTATTCCTTGCAGATCGCTCTTGGCGGAGAAGCAACCGATTACGCCCAATCTTCATACGGCCTCACATCTCAAGGTGTCAACTTTAGCTTCATCAATCTTGAATCACCACTATTATTATGGCTAGGCTTGAGTATTCCTCTAATTAGCTATATAGCTGCATTCCCGGCATTGATTCGCAATGTTAGACGTAATCCGATTAATGATTTACGCGACGAATAGAGACAACGTCTACCATGGACAAGCATTACATTTCACCATCGCATGACATTGAAGAGAACAAGATACGGAAACTACCAGATAGGAGCGCGTTAGCTAAACTTTATCCCGGAGTAAAGAAGACTACTCGAAATGAAGTCGCAATAATAATCGATAGTCAACAAATTGGGCGATTATCACTATTCGTCGGGGTGTCAACCCCGCTCCCCCTTTTGCTTGGCGAAATCCTTATCGAATTAGCCATGAAATCAATAGACCCAGATGCATTTCTTTTTTACCTGCCGGGTATTGTTATAGGAATACTGCTATGGGCACTCTTATCATTCGTCCTTTATTCGAAAATCGTACAACAATTCGACCAGCTTGCATTGAATCCAATCTCTTTTTTTTCTCTCTATCTTACCAACCTTATTCTTGTTACACCCCTTTTTTTTGATAGTGTTCAGTCAAATGACGCTCCCTTGAGGCAAATATTACTTACAACTTATATAATCGCCGCCAGCCTAGTAGTTACGATTATTTTACTTTATTCAATGACAAATGAAAAAATAATGCAAAAAAATAGATTTTTTGGGGTAAAAATTCTTTTATTAATTTGTTTCTCAGCAGCAACCTTCTATTTGTTCCGTCATTTTCATTAGACAAAGTCTCCTGATACATCAATAAGTCTCTAACAATGCAATACCCTGTGCCACCGAAGCGGCACAGGGTACGCAAAATCCTTCTCATACTCAGGCGCAGTACCAGCTGTAGGCACCACCAGTGTTGTAGGCCCACTCACCGTAGTAGTACTGGCAGTAGCCGTTCACGTCGACCGGCCGCTGCACACCATACGGCGGCACCAGACAGCGCCACCCGTAGGCACCCTGAGAGGGGTAGACGAGACGAGCGGCCCACCCGGCGCCGTAGCTGATGATGCAAGCCTGGTTCAGGCTCACGGTCTCACCAGTGGCGCTCGCGCTTGTTGCAGGAAGTACGACTGCTCCTCCGACAAGCAGACCTCCCGCTGCCATCATTGCGATCTTTCTGAGAGTTTTCACTCGCAAGCTCCTTTATAGGGATGGATTTTGCTTTTGTAGTATAACATACGTATCTAATCCTCAAACCTTTAGGAATCGAAATGCGCCAAGAAGCTTTCTCTAGATATTCAGGCAACTTACTCGGCTACCTCCTCTTAATAGCTTGACATATTATTATAATTATGTTAAAATGTTAACAATCCGCTAGGAACCGCCTAGTGGCGTACCTGAGGAGCAGCAATGTTGTTCACGAACATCACGGAGCTCATGTCCGCTTATGGCGTGAAGGGCTTCACCGAGTTCAGGATTTCCCGCAAGGGGAACTGGGTCGTTTCAGGCGAGGGTTCAACCACCCATTACTGGAACGACGGCTACTCGTCCGGTGGTTGGTATGAGTACTACGTCGTCACCGCAGTCTATGCGAACGATGGGGAAGGTACGCTGATTAACTATCAGATTCACGAGATTGACGGCTGGTCCTTCTAGGACTAACAGCTGATGCGTGAATCAGTAGGGAAATAGCCAATACGGCTGATGCAGTACCAAACGATTTGATGGTCTGTGAAACAATGTTAAAAATGAAGTATCCGGCAAGTAAGATCCCGTAAGTTGCAACACCCGTTGTACCCGTGGTCGCCTGTATGTTGAGCTTCCTACGGGCGTCGCGAGACGCCCTTTTACTTTCCCTTTGTTGTATATATGGCTAGAATACAACTCTGGCTCGTATATTATAATGTTCTCAATGCACAATATGTGATCAGTGATGCTAAACCAGTAGGACGCACCCACTACCTTGGTGAGTATAGATTGTTCAATCTAGACCGATACGCTTCAATCACCGTAGATTCGAACGAAAGTCAAATATGTATGCGCGTAACGGCTGTATGCTATGCTCGTAGTAACTATGTTAAAAGCAATAACCTTTTCGTTTCCAAAAGACACAGGCGTCAACGATTTCTTCAAATATCTTACGCGCCTGCTTGGTGAACTACAGAATTCTTCAATTGAGCAAGGTGCTATTAAAATTACAGCCACAAAACCCGCGCAGGCGTTGCCGTATACCGTCTTGAAGCAAGATGACATTCCATTTCCACAACTTCATTTCGACGTTGACGACTTGCAACTTAAACTGAATAACTTTGCGATTAATCCATCCCAGGATTTTAACGTAGTACCACTTAAGCCACTGCCGCGCACTATGAAGCGCGACAAACACGGTGAGTACACTGAGGTAAGCGTAGGTGGACAGACCCTGTACCGCCTACCAATTGCCGAATTGTACAATCGCTTGAAAGACCATATAGTGCGTATTGACCATACAGGTATAAACCTGCCATCTGCACTTGTCTCAAGAGAGGCCTGGGCGCGACTTATTAGCAATATTGCTAATAACAGCAATCTATACCGCTACCCAACAGGCGAGGATTGGCCGTTTATATTACCCGCTACCGAGGCAGAGTGTACTAATGATATAAAAGAGTTCCCAGCTGGGCGAGGACCAAAGTTTGAGCTAGTCTACGATACTTATTCGCCAGTGCCAACAATCCAAATTGATATTGAAACGGATTTACTACGAACGGAAATAGAGCAACTATTTCCCGAACCATATGGAATCAGCTTCCCAGATTTAGCAGATTACTTCCGCACAGTATACATTGATCATGAATGGTCCGGTTTAGCAATTCGCTTTGATCTTCGCTTTAAGAATGATAATCCAAATGGCAATTGGGAAACGGGCAAGTGGCTCATCGAAGATGGTGGCAGAATTCAGTAACTAATCTAGACCGATACGCTTCAATCACCGTAGATTCGAACGAAAGTCAAATACCTACTCATGCTACCGGGCGCGGATAGTCACGTCTTAAAAAGTATTATATTCGTATACAAGTAGTATCCACATTTGATAGAATACGTCGTGTGGTCAAAACCCGCTACGAAAGGAAGCCTCATGACTGAGGTCGCAAATCCGTTCCACGGTAGCAAGCTTCTCCTTCACACGGAAAGGGTCGCGGCACTAGCGCGACGCGAGTTGATCGCGCCTCAAACGATCGAAGTTGATCTGACAGATGGCGCGTGCAACCAAGGATGCGTCTACTGCTGCTTCAGTTCCGGCGAAGGCAAGACTATGGTCAGAATCGACCGGACGGTCCTGCGCGGAAGCCTGTCCGAGGCCTATAGTCTTGGTACGCGAGCCGTAGAGCTTGTCGGTGGTGGCGAGCCAACAGCACATCCTGAGATCGCGGCCATCATCGAAGATATCTTCGGTATCGGTGACGGCGACATGGAGGTCGGCCTCATCACAAACGGGTTGCTTGCGGAGCGCGTCATTGATGTTGCCAGTCGCATGCGGTTCGTGCGGATCAGTCTGGACTCCGCAGATGCTGACGTCTACAGGCGCATTCACAAGACTCCTCCGTGGCACTTCAAAAGGGTGCTCAACAACATCGGGCGGCTAAGGGATGCCATTCCGCGAGTCGCGAACTCGCGCCAGCTCGGCATCGGCTATCTCGTCGTGCCACCGTACAACTACCGGCTCGAGCAAATCATAGAGGGCGCGCGCTTAGCCCACGAGCTAGGCGTCGACTACATTACGTATCGACCGGTGGAACTCAACGAAGAAGTACCTCAAGAGTTCTGGCTGGAAGCGAGGACGGCGATCGATCAAGCGAAGAAGTATCTTCGCGAAATCGGCAGTCACACAATCGCCTTCGGTGGTGTGGGGAACCGCTGGGAGACGCTCGAACCGGGGGGTCACCCGACGGGTATCTGCGACGCGAAGCCTGTGGTGGCGGTCATTCAGGCCGACGGAACGGTTGCGCACTGTATCTTGTACAGGAACAACCGCGAGATGGCCATCGGAAACATCCACAGTAGCTCATTCCGGGAACTCTGGTTCAGTGATGAGCATCGAGATGCCTGGCAGTCGTTCCAAGTGGACGGCTGCCCCAATCCATGCAAGCTGTACGGGTACAACGAACTCGTACAGCAGGCGCGGGCTGGCAATGTCGGAGAAGTACCCGACCCGCTCGAGGTCGCACATCATCTGTTCGTCTAGCTGGGGAGGAGCCACAAAATCCTAGCCGCCGCTCCCTAGAGAGCCGGTTAGGCTACCTACTGTCATGGGGATTTCATCCCGTGACAGTAGGTAGCAGCTCAAGATGATTTTATTAAGCATGAAAGTATACTACATGGAAGTTCTTGTAACTGGAGCGAGTGGAAATCTAGGACGGAGAGTTGTCGACAAATTGCGTCACAACCATGGCGTACATGCACTGGATAAGACAACCGTCGAGCAAGGGCTGGAAGTCACCACTCACCAACTTGACATCGTTGAGGACATAGACGAATTAGAAAGGCTTATCGACGATATACGACCAAGTGCCATAATCCACTTAGCTGCCATCGTAGGTGGTATATGCGAGCAGAATCCTGGAGAGGCCCATCACCTCAACACAGATGTCACGGTTCAGCTTGCCCATCTTGCTAGAGCGCATAAAGTAGGGCATTTTGTCTTCGCATCGTCTGCGGCTGTTTATAATCAAAGGGAATTATCGCCCACGTCTGAAAATGAGAACATTGACCCGAGGGGTATTTACGGCATGAGTAAATATAAAGCTGAACAAGGCATAGGTGCAATTGCTCTAAGATCTTCATATACGCAATTTACAACCTTACGTATATTTAATGCGTATGGACATGGTTTTCAGAAGTCGTTAGTAGAGCGACTGCGCACTTCACGTCAGCAGAACGCCGTTGGTTTGGTTGCCTGGAACAATTTTTATCGTGATTATATTCACGCAGATGATATAGCATCTGGTATTGAGTCGGCCGCACAATACAGGCCAGGCGTGCCTGAATATACGGTAATCAATATCGCGTCAGGACAAACACGTAGTAACGCGGCACTCGTTCGAGAAATGATGGATCTGGGCGCAGCGCCTTCCTATGTACGGACAAATGACGATGATGTCCCGGACTATAGTTGGGCAGATATCAGTCGTGCTGCAGAGCTTTTGGATTTCCATCCCAATACATCCATTAATCTCAGAAGCTAGCATACCGCCAATGTACACCCCGTAAGTGCGCATCGAAAAATGGGAATTCCCGGGTATACCTTGCTCTGAGATTGTAATGCGTCGACGTGAGTCAGGAATTAATCCAGACCAGAACGCTCAGCCATAATAGTGCTTATTTTTATAGAAGATTTCGTATGAGATCTTCTATTATTTATGGTTACTTCGTCGTTTAAAAGAGTCAGGACAGTCATGAGATTATTCAATTGAGAAAAGACGCCTATATTGGACATCTTTTTTATTGGTATTCTGTAGGAGAAATTTGGAATGCTAGATTGATCATGTTCGAAAATATCTGCAGATGGTTCATTTACGTTCATTTGAAGTTACGATCTGGCTCATGTATTATGCTCGAATACTTAATACATGAGCCAGTAGACTAAGTATAGTCCTAGGATTGCCTTAGGTGGTCACGGCCGGCTTAGGCTTAGGTGACGCCGGCTTAGGACCAGGTCGCCGGTCCGGCTTAGGCGACGGCGTCTTGGGACCAGGCTGGGGCGGACTTGGCGGCGTTGACATGTGCATCATCTCACCTTAATCGATCCTTTAACAACGACAATTGTCGAAGTCAGTGATAATATTACCATTCATTCAGCGCCTGGTCCAATTTGGAGGTAAGAGAAGATCTTACAATATGTAAGATTCTTCTTGAAATACATTCACTATCTCCAGCCATGAAATTATCCAGATACCAAAAGTTCTATTTTCCGACCCACATGGATAGTTTTGATTGTACGTCCCTGTTATTATAGTTCAAATTCCTATTCTCCTTTGGACATCTTGGTCGTTTGGTGTTATTCGTCCTTCCTGCGTGAAGCTAACTTTGCGTATAATAAGAATGTTCCACTCGTTACATATTTATCCCTGGCATTAATTATCAATAGTTTAGGAGTACACCTAATGAAACCCCGCTTAAACGTCATCACTCTTGCCGTAACTGATTTAGAGAAAGCCCTTAGTTTTTATCGAGATGGTCTCGACCTACCTTCACAAGGGATTATTGGCACCGAATTCAAAGGTGACGCTACGCACCCTTCTGGTGCAGTAGCATTCTTTGAGCTGCAAGGTGGTCTCATCTTCGCGTTGTATCCTCGAACTGAGCTGGCCAAGGACGCGAGTCGTGAGCCAGGAACACCAAATTCTACAGAGTTTAGTCTGGGCTACGCCGTCAACTCAAAAGAAGAAGTTGATGCTCTTCTGCAAAAAGCTGAGGCAGCAGGAGCTGTCATGACTGCCGGTCCCCATGATCGACCCTGGGGCATATACTCAGGCTATTTTGAAGACCTGGATGGCCACTTATGGGAAGTTATCTGGAATCCTGGGTTGGAAGTGAAAGATTAGTAGTTTAGTCCGGATCGATCGGAACAACTCCGCGAAACCCAGACATGCGTATCATTAATTAGTTTCTAGCCTTTGCAGGCTTCTTCAAAACGACATCTATTAAATACGTACTGAAAATTTGATATTGAAAAACGGAATCAATTTTGATAAACATTAGCATGGTACCAAAATGAAAACATATTAAAAAATGAAGCAGTTAGGGGTGTCGTGCTAGAACACGAATATATAGTTGACTTTGATGCACTCTCAAAGACAGGAGAGAGGGCACTTAGAGATCTTCCGACGATAGAAGAGGTATTTCAATTTTTCGACACTCCCACCTGGCAAGAACAACTACGTCAACGTCGTCTCCTTCTAAAAGAAGGAATGCTTTCTGAAGATAGCATAGGTCGGTTATGTGCCTCGGCCCGGGCTATGGGCGTGAACGGATTCGAGCACCGTGCATTAACACATCCTCCATCATTTTCTGCAAGTGCAAAGCAGGCTATACTTCCAGCAAACGTATTTGTACAAAAAACTGTGTCAGTTAAGATTGGGATGAAGCATATATTGTGCACCGGAATTGGGGACTGGAACACGTCTAAAGCTCTGAAAAAGATGATCGTCTCGACGCTCGATCTTCCCCTCAAGAGTGTGCGAGATTTCAGCCTCAACCCTACATCAATCAATCCAATAGTGCACCTAGGTATGTGGCCAGGAATGGTCAGCCCATTTCTTAAAACGAAGTTACCTCACACTCTTGAAGCAATTATCATACTTACACCTCAGCACTACGATGACGAGCAACAGTTCAGCGTTTCACTTTCACTATACGAGAGTTTACTGCTACCTGTTGCGCATTTTACAGAACTAATACGTGCATTCTTATCTGAGACACAACCCCACCTACGTGTCGTAGAGATCTCGGATAATGCAATAAGCGCCTAACGTAAAAGCATGCTTCATATGCCTTTTCGCTTATGCTACTATGATCATACGTATGCATCATTCACTTTTTCTAGCGTCACTTTTTGCACTCACCGCCGCAGTGTCTTGGGGGATTTCAAATTTTCTGGGCGCAAAAGCAGCACGTTCGCTTGGACCCGTTGCTTCATCATTTCTTATTAATACAATTGGCACAATACTCTATAGCGTAGTCTATCTACTCTTTTTACATAGCAATCAGCATATTGATACCACGTCATTCATATACGCAGCATCCAGCGGGATCGTATTTACCATTGGTGCACTAGCCTTTTTTAAAGCCTTAAAAATTGGTCCCGTGAGCATTGTCGCTCCATTAAGCGGTACATATCCTCTTGTTACCACAGTGCTTGCGCTTCTTATTTTTCATGCGCATCTTTCGTTGCTTCAGGTTATAAGTATCTTCCTTATCACCTTTGGTGCAATGACTGTAGCAGAACTTATTGGCAGTAACAAACGTTTACATGATATAGGATCTGGTCCAGCGTGGGCAGTCGTGACGGCAGCAGGGTGGGGAACAGCATACGCGCTCCTCGCTCAGTCTATCGCCCGATCGGGATGGGAGATCGCGAGTCTCGTCGAACTGAGTTTTGTCGTAGTCGGCTTTCTTATATTTATGCCATTCACGAAAGGTGAGGAGCAATTTTCGATCAAACAAATGGCCCATGCTACAAAGAATTTTTATATAATTAGCGCCGGCGCCATACAGCTCATCGGGATGCTCGCACTTAATTTGGCGATAGCTAACGAGGGAGCCTCTGGTGCAGTAGCAACCGCTATCTCATCATGTTATCCAGCTATAACAATGGTTCTAGCGCTGCGTCATCTAAACGAAAAAATGAAACTACTACCCCTCGTAGGTGCAGTTATAAGTATTACCGGCGTCGTTATGCTATCCCTTGGGTAGATTGAAAAAGGCAAGGTGCTCGCCATGGTGCGCCTGTCAATTACACGCTAATCTAAATAATCGATTCAAGAAATCAAAGCGCCATCTCAATATACCGAATCAGACAGGAATTGCATTTATCATCATAAGATGTTTATATAATAACGTCCTAATTCATGTTACGGTATGCCGTTGGATGCGTAAATCTACAGCAAACCGGATTAGAGGAGAGGGCAAGAGACATGGCATTCTTAGGACTTCTCGGGAGGTGCTCGAGGTACGGCAAGTTGGCAGGTGCTGGCTGGCTTACCTTGCATAAAGGCCTATGCGGCCCGTGCTGGAAGCTATATAAGAAACGGTAAAAATTGTTGTCATATTTTAAAACCATAACTATTTCCTGCCTGAGAGTGTAAGACGTCAGGTAGGCAAAGCAACTCCAAATCCATGACTAAATAGGACATACGCGAGACCGGCCCCCATCTTTACAGGGGCCGGTCTCGCGTGAATCAAACTTCAAATAGATAGATTATAGTGTAGACTTATACACCATGAGTCTCGCGCTAACCATCGTGCTATCGTTTCAATGTAAAGATGTTCGACTACGATGTGTCCTGAAATGCGCTCGCTAACCCTAGCTAGTACATTCTTCTAGTTTCCTAAACAATTGAGAAAAGATAGCAAGATAGCCGTGAGATACTCGCACCAACAGTATCATTAGTAGGAGCAGATAGGTAAACATAGTGTCTGAAATCACACAGACTTCGTCGGAACGACAAGAAACCAACAGATGGGAATTAGTGAGAGCCCTTTCTATCGAAGCACGCTTTGCTAGAATGGCAGGAGTGGAACCTATATGCTCGTTCATTTGGGATCAAGAGCCAAAACTCATAGAAGTAGACGGAGCTACCGTAGCGGTTCATGAGCTAGGGCCTGAGGGTGGTACGCCAGTACTTTCGTTTCATGGTAACCCAGGCTCTGCGAGGGGACCACATCCAACCCGTAAACTCCTTGAAACAGAAAATATCCGGCTTATTGCGTTTGACGCTCCTGGCTTTGGAGATTCGCCCCCTGTTATAACAGATAATCCATTAGTCACTTCCGGAAACATCGCACAAAGTGTTGTTGAGGCCTTTGGGTATGAAAGAGTTGCCGTATTGGCTCGCTCCGGTGGCGTACCACGTGCCTTAGGATTTGCCGCACTTCATCCGGAATCCGTTTCTTCCATGGTTCTCATAGCAGGTCCAGCGCCCCAGGCCGCAGATATCGACTGGCAGGTGGGTATGACTGCCGGTAACAAGGAAATCTACACAGAGGCTCAATCAAAACCGTCCTTGGCTATAAGCCGGTTCCACGAGATATCCCAGAAGCTACTAGCAGATGAAGAATATCTTATAAGAGACCTCTGGAAAGAGATGAGCACGTACGATAAACTTATCTTTGAATTGCAACCAGATCTTTTTCTGTGTACAGCGGTGGGCCATGCGGCAGGTGCGTCACATGATGCCGCCGGCTGGCAACAGAATGTTTCCGCACTCACCCAAGAATGGGGATTTAGTCTCACTGACGTCAAGGCTTCCACTCTCATAGTGCACGGAGATGACGATCCTTACGCTAACATTGAGCACGCAAGATGGCTCCAGCGAAACATCAATCAAGCAGAACTCCTAGAGGTAGAAGGGGGACATTTTGCAAATTGGCTCCAGATTAGGAAATACCTGATTTACCTTAGGGAGCAACATCTTCGCGGGCAGAGAGGCGTAGAGGAGATTGGCAAAAGCGTCGTATTTAATACTGTACACCTTGAGACTGCTTTTAGTTTGCGTAATCTCTATGATAACTACGCGTAAGTCTTTTCGAGAAGACAGACACGTTGTTCGGACGCCAGCATTCTGTTAGAGTAACCATTGGTAACGTAGTTTAGCCTCCGTCTTACTCCCAACGAAGGGGGGTGAATGGCATGGCTTCTGCACGATATGAAAAAATCCGCACCAAAGAGTTGGCCGCACATCGGGCGTTTGAGGCGTATATAGGTACTATGCACAGTCAGTTTGGATATCGTCCGATCGACGAGCTGCCTCCGAAACAGCGCGCTAAGGCACGTAAGCTAGAAAAAGCGAAAAACAGCTTGATGGCACAAAGGAGAAAGATCGCGCAGCAAGAAGGTATGCGGGAATAGATCCTCTGATTTCCGATCATACTCCCCGAGACATTTTACGTTATCAGAATGAGTGGCAGGGGGTTATTGTGCTAGTGAAGTCTCGGCGAATAAGTCATTTTCGCACGCCTTCGCTCCGATAACCCTTTGTCACCATCACACCAAAATTTATTAATATACTTGAGTCTATAGTGCGAGTGAAGTCGCAAAGAATACCACCCTTGAGATGGCAGACTCGCCCAAGTGCAGCTAAGGCATCCGATCTCTCCCTAATGGGTCTGAGGTTTGATGCGTATCCTGACATAAAAAGGGATATCTTCTTCGGTTCGAATCATGTGATACAATTTACCTTGTCCGATAGCGGACAGGCAAGAGGTGTCTAGAAGAGATTGGAGGAAGGACAGCATGTTTGCTACTCATGACTCCGAACTAGCCATGCCAGCAGCACGCCCGTTGGGCGGTACGAAATTCGCACAGTCGATCCTCGTGCTCGGTCGCGGAAACTGCAAGAAGTGTGATTGTCCTCTCTTTTTTGGGAACGTGAGTCAACCTTGCGCAACCCATCTGTGTGGACATACGTTCGCGCAGCACAACTAGCATAATGCTCAGTGAGACGTAACTTTTACATAAGATATTACACACAGCAGCTCGTAGTGTCCTGTTAGCCCAAGTCAACAGCTTCACGAACAGGTGTGGTCACAGGACGAATCGTTCTGTGACCACACCGGCGTCTATTCATCTCTTGCCGTTCTCCAACATGATACATCTCATCAAAGCCAAAGGTAATGTTTTCACTATTAGACTTTGCTTTTTTGGTTACACTTCTAATGCATAGCTCGATCACGATGAGACTTGCTGAGCAGTTAGTCGCATGATACAATCTGTCTTATCTACGGACAACAACAAGAGGCGTTTAGGAAAATCTAAAAGCCTTCTACTAGGAGAAATGGTCATAACCTTGACACACTCGGATCACGAAGGCCCCTGCACGGAGTGCAGTCCTGCTTCGCCGCAACGCTGTCGCAAGTACAAGGCGGTGAGATACCGTAAGTGTCAGTGCGGGCATGCGAAGGGGGATCACCTCAATAGCACGCCGATTCGGTAAATCAATGTGAGATTTCAGCGAGCCTTCTCGTTTGGAGTCTCGATGAGTGTTACTGTTCGCTGTCAGCCAGAGTGAGTGCGACATGCATTCACTCTGGCTTTGACAGTTCCTATGCGCTTCTTGTTTCATCTTATACACTGACGCAACTTACCATACCAGTGTGTACGCCTAAATCGTACTTACCATTCTGGTATACGACTACCCTAAAAATGTCCGTAACAGCCAACTCATCGGCAAACACTCATTCCATTCGAAAGAACAATACGAAATAATCACCGACGAATAGTCAACAATGAGCCGATTCTCACTCTTTAGATCTTATACCCAGCCGCGGAAATTACTGCATAGTTTACAACAGCAAGACCAGTTTCTAAAAGATGGTCGATCTTCATTAGTAGGCTTGAAGTTGTGGAGCCTGCATATCTTTGAAGGCTAAAAGTATACTTCTATAAGTACATGTCCGTCCGAGCTCATCATAGTGAGAGCTCGGACGGACGACGGGGATAGATCACGACGACCTTAACGCAAGAACTTTGGAGTCTTGAATCCGCAGTCGCAGATTAGTTTATTTCCTTGCTTATTTTCTTTCAGGTTGTGGCGGATAATATACCTCTCAATCACCTCACCACAGCGACACTTTCTCTCTACTATATGGCCCGTGACGCCTTGGTTGATGAATTTTACTCGCGTACGTGGATGACTACAACCTTCGGATGTTTTTCCCACGTGTCTATTTATACAATATATCAAATACCAGTTCAACGTACTTTTCTAGAGAAAGAGTATGAATAGAAAACAATGTAAAAGGCCTACGAAACGTTGACGTTTAGCCATAGAGATTACTAAAAGGTTCAAATGACTCAGAAGTCACTCATAACGCATCAGTTTTTCGATAGCATCATGCTATTGATTGACATCAATGAGTGTCGTTAGCATAATACTATCGCATGTTTCGTTACTAGGCCGAGCAGAGGAGTAATCGTGCGCAGCAAATGTGGTGCCGTCTGGCACAAGTCGCCAGCTTGTCCCAGACGAAATGACGGTACAAGCTTGCACACCTGTGTCAAGCGAGTCAGTGCTGACGACACACAACGAGGCCGAGTGTGGCACACAGATCGCAATCTGATGTGCCGCTGTGCTTGCGGCACCGATCAGAGCTGGTAGCAGTACGAAATATAACCGAGTGCTGAGGTGCATACCCATGCACCTCAGCACTCGGAATAATCAATAGAACAATGCTCTCATTTTGTATCCACGCTTTTTACGAGATGAACTTTCTCGTTTGATAACGTAGAAGTATGAATGTTTACATTCCTACCATCTACAACTGTCATCGATTAAATTTGGGTTAGGTAACTAAAAAGCGTTACCTAACCCGTCCACATCAAAGCTTTAGCACATCACTATTATGGCAATTGCTCGTGATATCTCCCCTGCAATATCGTTGGATAAGAGGCTATTTGTGCACACCGTCCATGTGTCCGCACTTACAAAATACACTCTTCGGGAGACAAGGTCGAAACGCTCCGCACGTGTTGCACACGGTACAGGCGCCCTTGCCACGATTGAGAATGGATAACATTAATCGCGCGATGAGACCTGGTTTGCGCGTAACCGTACTGATAAACAAAACAACCACATCCTCCTCGTTAGGGGATCACGTCTTACGTGTATGGACAGAGAGATAATAGCATTGCCACTCTCTATATAGCAAGCACATTGTCGACCTATCGATTAATTTTGTTGCTTATAAGCAGTTGAAATACCATCGTATCTTCGTCAAGCTAGCAGTGTAGTCGCATAGTCTTAGCGATAAAAAGGGAGGTGACGAAGCGTCACGCCATACAGTAACGGACGAACACATTCCGTTTCGCCACCTTGTCTTCGGCACCATCCATGGGTTGAAATCTGGCATACTGATTATGTATCATAAGCAGTATGAATCCTAACCAGCAACCTCCATTTGATCCACGACAGCCACAGCCACCTTCAGCACCCCCAGCAGGGCCTCCGCAACCTTTCGTCCAGTCACAACAAGATCTGAATGCGCCACATCCTCAGCCAAACCTACAGAGTCCACCAAATCCAATTCCGAATGGTACACCGCAGCCTCCTCAGAAGAAGTCCAAGATAGCACTCATTATTAGTGGTATTAGCATCGTGGTCGTACTCGGAATTGGCATACTGTTTACACTATTGATGCACCGCACCAATACAACCTCCAGTTCATCGGGCGACGCAGCACAGATCAATCAACTAAAGCTTTTAACCCAATATGGTAGTCACCTACAAGCAAGTGATCTTACTAAATTCGATAAGACAGCTCTATTCTATGCAGTATTTCAAAATGCATCAACTCAAAATATCGTTAATGCAACCGTTGATAGGTATCTAGGTTCAGATCCTCAAGACCAGACAAGCAGATCTAACGAATTCGTCCATCAGAGTACCTATAACTATCAGACCAAGCAAGTTGCCACCGAGTTGTCAGACACACAAGGCACTTACTTCGTGCGATGTGTCGATGGTCATTATTATAGCTATGATACATTCAGTTTGACATGGAAGAGGGGTACTGCGCAGGACGATGAAACGACATGCGATGCTGGGTCATACGTATACAGTATCAGTGATGGCTTTAATACAGGCGGGCTAAGCGCCAGCCAAGCAAACACTTTCGTATCGTACCTCAAAAGTGTTTCTGGTCTCATAACAGTCAATGATATGAAGTACGCAACCCATGACGGAGCACCATATATACGTCTAGCAGTAACGATACAGCCACAAGCATTTCCTACAGGGGGCTACACCGGCATGGGCTACTTTTTAACTGCGTTCAAAAAGACTGGACTTGACCCACAAAAATGGCCGTATGGTCCTGTTGGCTCAATTGCAACAGGGGCAAAAATCATCTATTATGTTGACCCATCCACTCAACTACCGGCATATAGCCAGATTGGGTTGACATACCGCCTAGATGACACAGGCAAGAACCAATTACCAAATACCTCATACGATTTCCAAGATACTGCGTATTCATTTGGCGGTACTATTCCTACTGTGTCGGCGTCTGGCACGCCTCAGGTTGTCAAACTAGCTTGGCCCGAGGAACAGATCAGCCAGTGATCACAAAAACACATTATTCATAGTATCTAAGAATATAACAGGATACAGACCCCAATTAAAAACAGAATAGGGTGATCGCAAACTTTGCGATCACCCTATTCCCGCGTTTATCGCCCCAATAGTGTTCTTTCGCTAATCTACAAGAGAGACCCAACCCACTAGTTAAGAAGAGGCTCCTCGAAATCTACCGAGCGAATAGTAAAGGTGTCCTGCATAATCATGTCGGTGATCTCAAACACTTCAGGGAAGATATCAGCGTGATCTAATCGAGACCACAGTAACGCTCCACGCTCCAGCTCGTTCCTCAAAAAGGCCTCTGGAGTTCCGGTATATGTATATGAATAAATAAAACTTATGGCGTGAATAAAGGTATCATTTAAAACCGGTTCAACATACCGAAACGAGAGAACGCCATGTGAACGAAGCTCGTCCACGCTCGCATGTATACCAACTTTATCTTCTAGTTCCCTAAGCGCCGCCTGTTCCATTGTCTCGTTAGTAAAAATAGGGCCCGACACAAGGCCGAGCCAATCTTTATACGGCCGTATCGGCCGTTTTAGGAGAAGAACTTCTCCGAGCATATTAGTGACATAGAGAAAGATAAGTGACGACGGCCGTTTAGCGCGCCACCCTCGATAGTCAGAATACGGAAGCGTCTTCTGTGCCTTTCGTGTAGGGATATATCCTTCGGCAGTCGCCATAATATAGCCAGTTTCGATAAGTTTTTTCAGGTGGTACGAAAACGTATTATTTGGAATCCGTTTCGGCTGTAATTGAGAGAACCGCAGAGGGGAAGCATATGCCAGGCTATTGATTATATCTCGTTGAATATGGTGAAGTCGCTCATTTAACATACCGGAAAACCACCTAACTGTCGTTGACTGTCTATTCTCTCTAGCTAACACCTCTATCATACCATCATATAAAAACACTTGTCTACATCTAGTCAATATCAAGTGACTCGTTTTCGCATGACTCAACATCTTATGAGTCACATTGATATGGCTGTAATGACTCTTGTCGCGTTGCACAATGAAAGCTGAAAAAGACGGCCACCGGTGAAACAACTAGTAAGGCAAGGGGGTAGTGTATGAGCGAAGTTTTAAGTGCCAAAAATAGCAGATCACTAGATGGCGTAGAAAGTTTGCCACCCTCGAGATACACAGAGAGAGCTCATTCACTTGGTATAGACGAACAGACATTCGTGTCTCAGGCTGCTCCAACACTCATTACTCCATCGAGACGTAGACACCCACAAAGAGGTGGTGACGAGTTAACACTCGTTATGGGTGACGCCCAGATCGGATTTCGCGACAAAGAAGCGTTTCATGATGAAACTGCTATATCACTTGCACAGACAGCTATACGAGAGCTTTCACCAGACAGAATCATACTCGTAGGAGACATGCTTGACCTTGCTCCGATGAGCCGTTTCGCTCAACGGAGCGACTGGGCTGGATCTACTCAAGCAAGTATCGATAGATATCATGCGTTCCTTGCGCAAACTAGAGCAAATGCCCCTAATGCCAACATAGTTGCCATATCCGGCAACCATGAACTACGAATGGAAAACTACATCCGAAAAGACGCAGCGGAAATATTAGGTATTAGACGCGCGAATGCCGGCAACGAACTGGCTGTCCTCACCCTTCGGTATCTTGTACGAATGGACGAGCTAGAAGTCCAAAATATTGATGGATATCCTAATGCAACCTATTGGCTTAATAGAAATCTCAAAGCTACACACGGAACAAACGTCGCAAAGGGCGGTTCTAACGCGGCTAAATATCTGCGCGAAAGCGATTCTGGTACTCTCTTTGGCCATACTCATCGAGTTGAGCTCGCTCACAGAACCTACCCCACAATGGATGGACAGAACACTATTATTGCAGCATCACCAGGAACGCTCGCAAGAACAACCGGCCATGTGCCGGGATTCCATTATTCTGTTGATGATCAAAATCGAACAGTACCAAGAGCAGAAGACTGGCAACAAGGCCTCCTTATCGTAGAACACTCAAGAGATAATGAAGACGTGACACCAGTTGTGTTCCATGGAAACACCATGCGGCTACAGGGGAAAAAGTACAGGGGATAGAAGACGAGAGGCGGCAGTCACGCTGGAGTCGAAGATGCAAACGTTTCCGCCCGCATCTTCGACTCCAGCAGCAGCGCTAAAACTCAGAACACTGGACCACGATGCTGCAGATAGAAATGCGTGCAACTGCATGTCTTGAATTTCGTTACCCCATTGAAGGACCTGCACTTGCAGTATCTGCACGCCCCATAGCCAAGCGTAGGCACATTTGACAGGATACGGATCACGCCGCCGCCTGCCGTAGTGTGTTCGAGTGCGGTAGCAAACAAGTCGCTCACAGCTACAAACTCCTAAGGTATAACGCAAGACTTTCGTCTTGCAACAAATGTTAATTGTGAAAACTAACACCTCTCGTCTTGTTTTTAAGGAACAATGCAATTGTACCATAAAAAACTGAACACAATTTGCACGTATCGATCAGTACAACCCTTTGGCATACATAAAAACTAGAGTGTCAGTAACAAATGCAATTGTAGCTAGAAGAGTCTAAGATGTATGCTATAATTCGATTGCAATTCTAGTAAGATTCGACAAGGATTGGACTATGACCGAAGAACAGATTCTCTGCAACAAGGTGAGCACCAAGCCCTATAGAGGCTACCGCCACCATACCTGTCTGAGAATGAAGGGGCACAGTGGCAAGCACCGGGATAGGATTACTCGTTATCAATGGGATTAATCTCATCAAGTGAGGAGTAGCACATTAAATGGCAGACTCCAACGACACGAAGTGCGGTAAGGTAAGCTACGACCTGTATAATGGTCAGCGCCGACACATCTGCGATCGAGATGCCGACCATAAAGGGAAGCACCGCTGTCGCGGTACAGGGTATCAGTGGATGAGCTAGATTAAATCCATTTTAAAGCCACTCATCAGTTCCTACGAAACTACTAAGAATACGTAACCGGATTGGGGCGCAGCAAATACAGATTTTCTGCTAGCGCCCCAATCCTTAAAATATCCTATAAAATCTATTTCTTATTAAACTGTCGGTCGAGAGGCTCTTAAGAGCCTCTCGACCGTAATCACGTTGTATTATGTGATCAGTTGGCTATACTGCGACCCACTGCTCGTCGACGTGTCGACAACCATTGAGGCATCGACGAATCTGCTGCTTCTCCTTGATCTTCGTGCCCTTAGCACGACGAGTCTTGCCAATCGTCCGGTCTCTGGTTTCTCCAGTATCAGTCCACGTACCCATTTGGTGTACGTGCTTGGTCTTGGACATCCTTAGCTCCTTTTCGCTTCCTACTAATTACATAAGTACGAATTCTTCCAGATGCTACAAAACTACTTCCAGCGATGGTGCGAAAATCGATCAACGTGTACGCCACGGTGACCGGCTTCTTCGTGACACTCGTGATATAGGAGACCATTAACAGGCTTAGAGGTACTTGTCCTCGCAGGACATCTACCTTTCTTCCTAACACGCAATCTTATCTTTGGCATGTAGTCCTCTCAGGGGTGTTAGCCAACAAAGATAAATATATCATACTATACAGGTCCTCACCGTCAAAAGAGTGTGTCCGCTTACTAAAACGTACATAGATCCAGGAGAAATGAGATATCATTTTTAATGTGTACACTTCTTCGACAAAGAAAAGAGGCACATGTCTAAAGAGGATAAAGAACCGATTGACATCAAAGCTAGGCGTGCAGAGGCGAAGCGAGTTGCGGCTCAGCAAGCAGCCGACGCGAAACGCAGGTTGAAAGCAGCCCGTCAAGCAGAAAAAGAAAGATTGAGAGCTGCAGCAAAGGTAGCTCGAGAGGAACTCTTAGCCAGACGACAGAAGGACAAAAAAGCAGAGGATGAAAGCTGACTTGTCGTACTAGCGTAATAGAGAATTAACGTCCGTTAACCCATTTCTCGAAGAAGCGCACATCTACCCGCTCGTCACCTAAAAAGATAGCATTATCTAATGTGACGAGCGGGCGCTTCATTGTGGTATGCCGTTTGAAGTGGTCGTCATCACACAAAAACCTAGACGGAACTATCGATACGCTGTCTGTCAATTTTAGTAAAGCCATATACCGTCGCAACTAAGGTGAGTACCGCCATACTAAAAACAAGTATTGAGATATATTTGAATGGAGTTATGGCAAGAAGTCCGCCCGCTATCGGGTATGGTGCCAAAAGAAGGAGCACGATAGCACCGACAGCGCTCGCATAGTGTTCTTTTGGTATAAGACGCACACGCGCCGTGCGAATGAATAGGGCGTACGTAGCGTCCATAGAGACGAAGACCGTAAGTCCTAGGATATATTCGGCATAGTTCCGCGTAAAAGCGATCCCAATCATGGCAATGCAACCGATAATTGCCGACAACACTCCAACAATTGTCGCACCAATGTGCTTCACTATTCTTTCAATGAGCAGCACTGTGACAATCGATACGGTAGCACCAACACCCCATATCGTTCCGACATTTGCTACACTCAAATGAAATCTCTCGACGACAAAGGCCGGAGTCATCGATAAGGCAAGTCCCATGAGTACGTTGTACATACCAACACTAATAATTGCGTACTTAAGTGAAGATTCTGTTCTAATAATAGATAGCCCTGTTTTAAGACCGTTCATAATAGACAGGCGTTTCTCCTGCTGAGGACTACCGTAAGAAAAAAGTGGCGCCTTTGATACGCCATAAGAAAGAATAACGCTCCCTATAGCAAGAAGCATGATACTTTCAAGCGTGGCTATTGTACCTATAGCAAGGAGACTACTTGCAACCACGGGTCCAAGCACGAGAACGGATTGATCAATAGCAACCTGCATCGATTGGATCTTATGCGAGTTCCGCCGCGTGACGATCGTCATCCCCATGTGCTCAGCAGCAACAAAGGATATTTCAGCACACATACCACTTACGATAGCTAGAAGCACAAGGAGAAGCCACGCATGCGGATAATGACTTATAGCAAACATGGTAGCAAGAATGATGCTACCACGGCATACATTGGTAATGATAAATATGACACTCGACCCGTACCGATCAACAAGGGGACCAGCAGCAGGAATTGCAGTAAGGCGAGGCAACCATTCGAGTAGAAAGGTAATACCAGACCACGTCGCACTTCGGGTTGTCGCATAAATGATCAGAGGGACTGCAAATGCGAGTGTTGATGTCGCAAGACTGTCAATAAATCGAAGCGAGTGTACAAGATGAATAGTTTGAGAATCTGTTATGCGCTTCTTAATTGATAGCATGTACAGTCTCGATGATATACCGACGCATCTTCTCTATTCCATCGCTAGTGTCCGCATGAAATTCAATCTCGGCTACACGCGATCTAGCATCTACATGACCCGGTATCATCTCACCAGGTTTAATCTCTAGTACCGCGTTATCTACCAGGGGATGCTGCAAGATTTCTTCCCACCCCGTCAATTTCTGATATGTTTCTCCAATAAGAGTAGGTGCGATAATATACTGGCTTGCCGTCACCTTCGCAACACGAGTTTCCGGTTCTGGCACTTTGATACCAGCAGCGGCAGCAAGAGCACATGCAGCAAATGATATTCCCGTTGCACGTTCGACAAGCTGGGGGACGTGATCACCTGGTAAACGATTCGCGATTTCAATAAGTACTGGTCCATCTTTAGTGAGCATCACCTCAGAATGGAAGGGACCCGCGATGATGCCACACGCCGTTACGACTTCCTTTATATAGGTTGTCATCACTTCAGATTCGGGCAGGTCTTCTGGATTATATGCAGTATAGCCGATTTCCTGAAAATGAGGCTGCGCTCCGAGCTCAATTTTTACGAATTCAAATACAGTAATAGCACCATCTTTTGTGACATACCCATCGACACAATATTCTGTGCCTACGAGCAGTTCTTCAACTAAGGCTTCAGTTCCAAGCTCAACACCCCATCCGCCCTCGGTGTCATTGATGATATCCTCATATGCCGCGAGAAGCTCAACAGGATTGTCGACACGGGCAACCCCAATCGACCCTGCCATCTGAAGTGGCTTGATAACCGCGGGAAATCCAACGTTCTTCGAGATATGTTCGAGATCCAAGGCAGTTGTTGCTTTTTCAAATCTTGGTATGCGTATATGTGCTTCAAGAAGGCGTTTACGCATTAAGGATTTGTTGCGAACAACACTGGCATCTCTCGGATTCATTCCCGCTAAACCTATGACATATGCCGCATGGGCAGTATGCTCTACGAGAAACTCATCTCCAGCAAGAAGGCAACCAATAGGGTGATCCTTGTTAAGACGAGATACGGCGCCTACGATGGTGTCGATATCAAGATGATTAATAATGATAAGATTGTCGATGTCAGCCCTCACATGATCGGGGATGGCATAATTCTCGTTATCTACTGTAATAGCGCTTGTTGTCATGCCCATCTTTTTTGCCGCGGCGAAATACAGCATACCCGAACTAAAAGGTCCAATAATTACAGCGTGCACGTCTCTGTTCTCCAATTATAGTTTATAAATAAAAGATACACATTATATGTGTTGCTTGTTTTTGCGCAATATAAAAACGAAAAATATCTCGCTTACGTTTATTATTACAAATATCAATATGGAAAGTAATTCTATTTTTATATGTAAATGATGTTACACTATTGTTTCCTTAAGCTGCACTTCAGAACTTTTTATAGAAACACAAAGCGACTTTACTAGTCGCTTCTTCAATAAGACGGGCCGCCAGGCCATGCTTTAATACGCACACCTGCTCACCTACAAGTAAGGTAGAACGTTTTTTGAAGAATATTATCATTTCTTGCTGACTACGTGGAGATTCTGCCCTATAGAAAACGGCCCATGTGTCATCCGGTTTGAGCAGTATACATGGACCAATGGTTGGATGTGCACCGTACGGCGCCGAGATGTTACATTTGTGACGTGTCGACACTACCCAAAGTTCTTCCTATTTTTTACCACCCCTTCATATACGTTGTCTATTTTCGCGAAAATCTAAAAATGAGCCGCTCTTTTATCTTTATTGACCTAACCCAACACGGGCGTCGTAGGGAAAGAGACATCCTATCTTAAAGAAAGCTATTCCCGAACATACAGTAAAAAGCTGTATGTTCGGGAATCGTGAGTAGTTATTAAACATCACCACCTACTACTGTCCGAACCGGTTCTCGGTACACGACAGGCCCCATGCCTGGGGCAACCCGCACCTGCGCAGGCATCACATACACGGGCATCTACCGCCTTACGACGATATTTGCAGCATGGACATTGGTTCGTCGGACTCGCATGTCTTAGCATTGCATCCGTTCTCGATGGCTTGGAATGAATAGAATAACACAATAACTCACTAGCGTTTGATTGTAATATAGCGTATACACATAAGCAACACATATATACATATAGTATGTAGGTTGCAAATATCATTACTCGATAGCCCTCAAAATACCTTCTATTGAAGTCCAAGAGTCTCTGTGTTGCACCACTGGTATATTTAGTGTATTATATATGCGTACGAAGAAGTGCTCTTACCAAAATTTGGTAATTGAACCTCTATAATACTACCGTTTTAGTCCATTTCGATCGCGAAAGCGAGTGAGTTAAGTGGCGTACGTCGAGAAGTGCGGTCGCTGCAATAAGCAGGGCTGGGTCTGGGAGAAGAAGAGGGGTAAGCCCAACAACAGGCTCATTCCCTGCCCGAGGTGCAATGGATACAAGAGCACGGGTGGACAGGTTCCAAAACCCAATAGCTAGATCGATAGGATATTTACCAGCGACCTAGAAGAGCGTTGAGCGCTGGACGGAGAGGCGTGTGAAGACATTAGTTTTCATACGCCTCCTCGTCTGGTGTTCCGCTCATTTTTTATTTATAGATATCACGTATACGTAAGCAATCGTTAAACACGCGTCCGGTAGGAGCTTGCCAGAAAGAATGCATACTGACCTTAAATTCAAATAGCTCCTAGCCCTTTACTCCTTCTCTTGCAGCTGTCACTAATCACAATAGTACGCGATTGCTCAAGTTAACAATGACATTGACAATCTCCTTGATGGGGAGTAAAAGTAGTTAAAGGCAGCCTTGCTCGACGATCAGGCTGTTTGTTTTTGTGTATGAGCACAGTTTGGCGCTATCTGTGCGCTTTGCCCAAACGTACAAATAGCCCTATTCCGCACACTACTCCCGAAAGAGTGAGATAGATGGTATGGAAGCCGAAAGCATTACGAACGACGTACGGTGGCTACAGTACGAGCGATGCGAAGCAATACTACGCCCCTGATCTAGACCCTAATGCACCAGTAAACATTGCTGCTCGGGAATACGAGGCAGCGCTTGGGGCTCGTGCACAGTCAGACAGTCAGGAGCAATACGAGGCAAACGTCGAGGCGAAGAGGAAGAAGCTGGAAAAGAGATCTGGCAAGAAGGTCAAAAAGCAACCTCCAGTGGACTTTTCTCGACCAGACAGGCATGCGACTGCTACGCAGACAAGGGACGATAAGGACGACGGATGGGGTAAAACAGCACAGGCTTCGCCCCCTGTGCAAGATAAGAGTGACGACGGATGGGGTAAATAACCCTCCGATCCCCTCTGATATGATGGCGATCAACTAGGCCATATAACATAGTTGGGCTGAGAGGCGCGTGCGTGTGTGGGCACGGTACAAGGCATCGTCTGTTATATGCAGATGTACGGCCACCACACTAGTGAGTTAACGGGTTGTTGAGATTTCTTATATTTCCGCCAGTTAGCTCTTTCGTTTCCATGAATGTGCGTTCATGCTGATGAGTCCAAAAGGACGAAAAGCGAGCATCCGTCGACGAGTACTATTTGCAATTACACTATTTTTATGCAATAGTAGATTTGCTAGAGAAATCTACGCCGATAGAGGAGTTGATACCGTGGAATCCGAGGCCTATGGAGGGCTTACGAAGACCGCGACACATGAATACCACACCTTTCCAGGTGATGAGGCATTCGACTACTTTGCCCTTTGGCGGGTCACCTATGCATACCTAGCCGTAAGCTCGCACATCCACAATCTGGCACTCCGGTGCGGTCTCAAGGTGAGCGCAGAGACCATGGAACGCTGGCTACGCCTGTGGGCTGCAGTACGGATGCTCGATAACTTAGTTGACGACTATCCAGAACACAGACGAGAGGCAGGCTTGCTCTTCAAGCACATTTTAGAGGATTCCTCGCTGACTGCCGCCGATCTGCCCAAATGGATGGATCCCGACACACGCGACGACTCGCGGCAACCAGATGTGCGGAAAGACATCTTACAGGTCGTGGGGTTGCTCAGAAACTCTATGAAAGAGTTGGGGGACGACTCCTGGCAGATGCTCTGTGCGTTTGGCCTGGAGATCCGGGATACCGTGCCGCTAAAAATGCAGACCAGTCAACTGCGAGCGTATCGGTCGCTACTGGTCTATGAAGGTTGGTTGACTGCCGAACTCATCCTCGTATGCACAGGCCCCAAAGAACGACAAATGCGTTGGCAGCATCGTCGCTTCCGTGGAGCATTAAACCGTTTCTGCACCCTGACCGGTATCTATGACCACCGTCAAGATCTCGTTCAGGACTACGAAGCGGCACGAATCAACGTAACGCCGAGTAGGCGCAATGGTCGTATTATGCACCTCTGGGAACTGTGGGAAACAATCAAGTTGGGTGCGTATCCTCGTAATGCCTTCAGCGCCGTCTTGCATGGCAAGAAGATCATCTATGAGGCCGAGCAGGCAATGAAGGTTAGGCAGCTTGAAATCCTCGGGTCTGCCTAATAGTTCCACAAACAACTTCATATTCGAGGTTCGAAAGAAAAGAGACCCGAAAGGATACCCCCTAGTATCCCGTCGGATGCGCTGTCCTTTCGGGCCTCTTTTTCTTATTATTATCACACCCTCATTATCAAAACCTTGTCGTAACGCTCTCAATGCGATCGATTTTACTAGTATGTAGTCATATGCTATTATTCTCCCATCCTTTTATGGATAACGTATATCGAGAGATCACTAGTAGGAAGAAGTGACAACGTTGTTTGATACAACATCCTCCACAATCTGTCCGTCATACAGACCGGTGGTTCTGGGGCAACTCCACGTCAGTACATCACCATTACCGACACTTGGTAGTGGATCGTGCGGAAGCTGTATGTGCCCCGGTTTCAAGGGAACGTATAAGGATAGGGAAACACCCTGTACGAGAAGGGGCTGTGGGCATCCGTTCTACAGCCACTATACTACACGTAGGCCAAGCACCCGCTAGATCTTTTCTACGATCATTCGTTGAGACGGGGTGGAGAACACTTATTCATCCATCCACCCCGTTTCGCTTTCAACCGGTCGTTTCTTCCCCCCAACGTATCATCACAGGCTACACGTTGCGACAACCAATCTTAAAAAATCTATAGCAAATGATACAAAAATTCTATATAATTCTCGAGAAGAATGTTGGAGCGAAGGGTTTGATCACGTACGTGTCTTGTTTTTTCGCTCAACAGACTTCTTTTTTATGGTTATTGAGACCGAGTAACTGGAGAGTATAGTGGCAGTTTGCCCCAAATGTAACGGCTCAAAATACTCAAAACTTTGCCGTCATGACAAGGGTGATCGACACAAGATTGAGCACCAGGAAGGAAGCGGCAACCGAGTTGATTGGTGCAACGGTGGAAAGAAATGCACCAAATGTAATGGAACCGGAGAAGTTGCTTCCTAAAATTAGTAAGACCATACGGCTTTTAACCTAAAAAACACCCCTATAGAGAGGAGATTTATCCTCTCTATAGGGGTCCTACGCAGCGAATTAATATACGCGTGACGAGGTGGATATTTCTTTACCACCTCGTCACGCCTCCATAGTCACCGATGCAACGACTGGGACAGAAACTCCCTAACGCTTATCGCCGTGAGTGTTCGTGCTTCTTGTGCCTGCACACACACTTACTGCCACCGGCACGTGTGGGACTGAACCTGGAACAAGCACACTTCGTGCAAGGAACAATCGGTTCGATGACCTTTGCGAGGATCGCTTTACCAATTCCCATGATATTATTCCAATCAATAGATAGGTAGCGTCTTATAGTGCAATGCGTTGTTCACCCAGTGCGCATATCCCCTAGGCGGTTATTACCATAGCATAGAAGACGCGTGTTGTATATAACTGTCTACCATAATGCTTAATACACTTTTCCTACGACACTACAGGGGGAAATTAAAAATTCAAACACGCTTTTTACTTTTTATACACACCCCTAGCTATACAAAAGAATGTAGGAATGACCTGGGGATGGGAACTAGTTCTACCCATCCCCAGGTCAGTTTTGACGTCCGATCTCTTCGTATACCTCTACAAAAAGTAACTGCTACTTTTGCGGCCGGATCAGGACGTGCTGTCCGCCCGTGTGATTACACCCTTGCGTCTGACAGCGAGAACCCCTGTTAATATAAGGGCCAGTAAAGCCCCGACACCGGCAGGTGCCGACTTCGCAGCGCCCCCGCTTGATGCCTCTATCCCAACCTGCCAATAACAGAATGAGCGACGCTCGTAGGTTCACTGTTGGCTTAAGTGAGACCGCAGATACACAGTCGCTAAACAAAATAACCACATCTCCCTTGGTTTTTATCCGCAGTGGACAGAGATATCATACCACCTCGCTGCCCCTGAAACAAATAAGTAAGAGTAGAGGCAACGTTGCGTCGTCTTATCGCACATGAACATTAGTAGAGAATCTGTCATATTTATTCTGGAACACCGAGAAAGCCTCAGAAACTTCGTTTAAAGAGAAGACGATGCGTTGTTCGTGTGACTAACAATAAATGAAATGACGTTGACGCCAACATAAGAAAATGATTAAATATTGCGGGCCAAAACGCAGGAGGCGATCAATTTGGCTATAAAAATGGCTTGCGGCCATACTTGGGGTAAATGTCTGGTATCCCAGAAAGGCGCACCCGCTGGAAGCAGTCCGCATAAATGCAAACGAGGCGTAAACATTCCGAGCGGCAAGGAGAGTGACCACTTGCTTCGCGCTAGTAGATGCCCTGGTCATCGCTGCACATACTGCCACAAGAGAGGCTAACCCTGCACAAGAGTACTAGTATACTCCTATAGAAAGCAACATCTCACTTATCCGATAGTAGAACGTTGTACAGTAGGACATTCAGGAAAAAGATGAGGTAGACCATGCCGCCCACACCCGGCCCTACGTCTATTGAGACGTAGGGCCGGGTTATCAAACCCTAGCATTTCATTCGACTGCACTAGCATACAACTCTAGATTGTATATGTATACTGAGATCGGAGACTACCACACAAGAGGAAGCCGCTGTCACAACAGGCTGTCGCCTCGCACCCAGTGTACTCGGAGATCTCTAGGTGACGTATTATTCTTTCAACAGCCTCTGTTTTTGATATGATCATTATATGCGTATATATCTCAGCATAAACGAATAACATAAATACCCCATGTCAACTCACGAAATAACTATTCAAGCCTACGACAGCTACGCCGATAACTACGATCGAGCAATAATTGAGTTCTGGGATAAGTTTCCAAAAGATTTCATCAACCTATTTGCTGCATCGCTGCAAGGCAAGCGGGTCTTAAATTTAGGTAGTGGAAGTGGTCGCGACGCGTTATTATTACGAGCACTCGGCCTAGAAGTCGTGTGCGTAGATGCTTCAATAAGCATGGTTAACATTACAACCCAACTCGGATTCGAGACGTATCACACCTCCTTTCGTGATATGAGCTTTCCTCAAGGATCATTTGATGGCATATGGGCATACGGCTCACTCTTGCATATTTCTCGCAAGGAAGCGGCCGTACTATTGGAGCATATCAAATCATTATTGAGGCCAAAAGGCACATGTGCGCTAGGCGTCATCCAAGGTAAGGGCTCCGCCCTGGTAGGACACAGCATTACACCAGACGCCAAGCGATACTTTCAGTACTATACCCATCAAGAACTGATTACTCTTGCCTCCAGGGCAGGCTTTACGCTTCTTAATAGCCAAGAGTACGACGTAGGGTATGACATATTTCTCAATCATCTATATTGCTTGTGACCATGCTAGTTCAGATAGAAACACACCTAGATAGACTCACCATTTTATAAAGTCTCAATCCTTCTCTGTGTTGACTCGGTGCTTTTGAATAAACCTTGAAAAAGGATGTGAACAGAAAAACAGGCTGAAACAGGAAAGGCCGCGCCTTTCCTGTTTCAGCCTACACACATCACGACACCGGGTACTAATACTTCTACTTATCGTCGTACCATTTGCTGTACTTCTTACCGCACGGACAGACCTTGCGCTGCACAGGTCTACCGTCTTTTGTTCCGAGCTCGGTTCGCGTCAGTCGATGCTTGCACGACTTAGCGAGTTCGGTACTAATCGTAGGCGTATCGTCCGGATCATCGGACGACCGATTGCGGGCCATACAATCACTCCTTTTATATCAGGTGGACCTTTTAGGCCTCACTCTAATCATCTATTCGTTCAACGCGTCTCGCGCAGGTACAACATCGTGAGGTGATCTGACTATTATCACATAATCTTGCGCGAAATACTACGTCCTTACTCACGGCATATGTAGTGTAGTTCCAGTTTCTGAAAATACGTGTGAATGCGACATTCATAGGTACGCCGACGAAGGAATCCGAGGTGACAAGTAGAACTTTTGCGGGTGGGTCAGAAAAGTTGGGTATTAGTGTCGTCAGTATACTTGCCAAGCGCAAGACCTCTCCATAAGTTCATTGCAGAATACGGCCGGCAGTAGCGCTCGATACACCTCCCGAACGTTTCATGTCGACATTGGTAGTATCACTAGAACTCAGAAATGACTCGATCCCGAGCCATGTAATAGCGAATATTATTTTATATGATATAATATTTTCAATCTGTTCCATCGACATGGGAGGATAGATGCGCGTCACACTGAGTAGGGGCAACGGACATTCGGTACTCACCGTCGACTTGTCCAGCCGAGCGTATCTTGGTCTGCTTGACTTCATTGCGAGCAACGACGTAGCCCGAGGGCGATCATTGACTCAGCTATCCAACGCTATTCGAGTCGACCTCGTTCTGCTCTACCTTCATACGCAGGGGATCGACAACTCTAAACTGATCAGACCTATCATTCAGGATATCAGAAACGACCCGAGCTATGCCGTGCACGTCGAGCTCGTGTTCAGAGTCGAATTTGCAGAGCGCTTCGGTCCGTTTCGCTTCGGATCAACGATCGAGGTAATCACCATCGATGAGAATGGCAGACCAACTAGTGCACTAGCTCGTTAAGAGCCTCGATCCTCTCGAACTCTTCTGCGTTAGTACAGACGATTGAAGCTCTTGAGAACGGGGCTTCAATCATACTATGATGCCATCTTAGGCACCTTCTTTAGACTAAGATTTTTGACATTTTATACTGTAAATGCTATAGTATAATTAATCCATGCTTTTTATGGAAGTGCGTTGATACGTAGTATCCGCAATTAACATGCAGAAGAGATAATAATCGCGAAGAGCTTATGGTGCATATAACTATATGCGTCATAAGCTCTTCGCGAGTGACAGGCAACACAAGACCTTCTAGTTAGGAGCGCACCCAATGAGTGCACGGTTTGGCCAGTTCTTCGGTACCAGCGCAGCCCTGTCCGACAGCCGCAACCTGCCCAAGGGTGAGGGGCGGATGTACCAGGACTTCCCCGGCAACGTCCGCAAGGTCGTCCTGGGACGGATGCTCGCTCAGGTGAGCATCATCCCGATGGCCACCTCGACCATCACCCTGATCGGCTACAGCGGCGACGAGCAGATGCTCCGCGCCGTCAGCGGCCGTGTGGACGACAGCGGCACGCTCAAGCTGGAGGGGGAAATCCCCTTCAAGCCGGGTGGCTCGCGCAACCACTTCGGTGGCGGCATCGTCATCGGCAGCAACGTCACGATCACGAGCGGCGGGTCGTACAGCAGCTTCTCCTCCGGGGACGGCGACACGATCGTCATCGACGGCCGTGAAGTCGACCTGGATCGAACCATCCGGCTCGCCCTGATCATCCCCAGTACCGTCAACGTGAAGATCGGCAAACTGATCGGTCCGGTCGGTATCACCGACCGCCTCGACGCCGAGCTCAACTTCAGTTCGTCCATGCGGGCGGAACTGATGGCGCACGGCGTCAAGTCCCTGATCGGGGACATCTCGGGTTCCGGCCAAGCCTCGGTCACCTCGGTGACCGAGGATGCCGATCTCGAAGTATCCGGCAGCGGGCAGATCGCCATCGGTACAGTCTCCGGCAGCGTGGAGGCAAAGATCTCCGGCAGCGGGACGGTCACGGTCAACGGCGGTACGAGCTCCAAACTCCGCAGTTCCGTGTCTGGCAGTGGGAAGATCTTCCACTACGGCACCGTCATGGGCGACGCGCGACTGCGCGTCACGGGTTCCGGCAACATCACGGCCAGCCAGGTCCGCGGTGAAGTCGACCCAAGCGTGACCGGCAGTGGCTGGATCACGGCCAACGGCGTGACGTATCGTCCGCGCCGTGGTGGCTGGTGATCTAGTGTTCATCGGGCGTTCCGTAAGGATCGCCCGGGCTGCGTCGCATCTCTTCTGCAACGCAGTCATAAGGTACTACCTTATCTGATGATGGCAAATCGAAGCCGAAACTGCGACAGTATTAAAATTAAAAAGTATGCTATTACACACCTTAAAACTAAATGATTATTTTCTCATAGAGGCCCTAGAGTACGACGGATTTGCACAAATGATTGATCGATTCGTATTAGAGGGATAGAGCGATGTCTCTTCCTGTTTGACCCATGTCGTCTATGTACAATTTCAATCCCAATTAAAAAGAGCCGTTTGGAGCTCGTTTTAATATATCTGCCTTATATAAGTCCTACAATCCCCCTGACACATGGCGTGCGCCAGGGGAGTTATTGCTCTAGTAGGTATGGTCGACCCTCCTACAAAGAACAATAACGACGTCGAGTCGTGAAGCTATTTGCTACACGAGTCATGGCACCCCTCGCCATGTCGCCCACAGTGGTGGGTGACACAACACCCAGCGACAGCATGCCTGCAGATGCGCAGCCGGACTCTTGCTTCATCACATCATTCATCGCGACGAGAACCTCAAATATCTCATCGACCGAAGACTGAGTGACAGCTACCATTACCAACTCCTACGTCGCCTCGTTGGAGAGTGAGGCTCCTCTAACCTACACATAATAGGTGTATATATAATAACAATGTCACGTTTTGCTATCAAGCATAAGCATCTTGATCGAAAACTAATTGACATTTTATATTAATATTATTAAAATAGTTTTTGGTAACACCATCCGAGAGGATCTGGGGAAATGCCCGAGACAAGTAAGCTACTGTACCGTCTGCAAACAGCGGCCGTGTTATCGGCTCTGTCAACCCTTTGTGAAGGGTGGCGAGTCGTGAGCGCCGCTGCACAAGAACACGAGGGACGGCCGATTCTCGGTATCGTCTCCTCGAGCAAGAACGGCTTCAGCATTCGCACAGCCGCCGGAGTGCTGGACGCCAACTTCAACTTCACTCTGTACAAGTACGCGCTCAGTCGTGCGACCGGCGACAACGCATTCGAACTGTACGATGACGGAGGAAACTATCCTCTGGCCTGGATCGAAGGACCAGATCCAGACGGAACTCTCCGAAGCGTCTATTACAGTTTCGAAGAACGTCTCTCGCAGGCGTACGAAAGGGAACGGGTTGCCGAACACGCTAAGGCACTCAACAAGATCGCCCGGCAGTTCGCCACCCGCTACGACGGCAACGTAACGATGGTCCCCGACCCCTCGGGTCGCAAGGTGACCATCATGGTGGCTGACTACGAGATCGTCGTCGAAATCCGACACGTCGACACAGGCGATCCCCGCGACGACGGGCACGACGCCCTGTTCGTCAACGGTGTCGAATTTCCAGTACCAAGTCGGTAACAACCGCGCGTGCAACCATGGTCTCGCTACTAAGCGCAAGACCATGGTTGCACGATCATCACAAATACCACATCTCAGGGTGTAATGTAGCTTGAACCAGATTTATTCATTATGTATATAGAGTAAAAGACGTCACGTGGTGACGCCTTTTTATTTGCATGTTTTGTTCCAACCCAAACCCTAAACTATTCAGGACTTAGGTTGAAATTGTAGTCTAGGAGTTTTCAAATACTAGACTACAATTTCGCCTACTTCTGACTCCTCTAGTGCTCGTTAACAGTGATGACACTACGTTAGAAAGTAAGCCGTGACAGCGTGACGTTAGAGCTACGGCGTTTTTACCAGGCGAGATCTGCTATAGATTCAGTTTGTCATCCTTCCAGTTCCACTATTTTAATTTATCTGGATCATGATCTTGCTGAGATGCATAATAAACGGCGCAACGAAACACATAGAGAACACAACAATCAACAGGTGCTCCTACCTTTTGCATAAGCTCTTCATACATTCGTTCTGGGTCTTGGTTTTTCAACTCGTCAACATCACGAAAGCCCAAGCTATGTAGATCGGCAGCAATACTTGGACCGACACCAGGAATAACTTCAAACGCATCTTTTGCCATATCTTCATTATCTAGTATATCGTTTTCAATCACACACGCTACTTATCCTCAGCTAAGTTCTATATTGCAATTCTACGAGAAGATCCTAGAAGCGTAGTCTCTATATGCAGTCTCAACATAGTTGGAATAGTATTCAAGTGTCTTAAACGACAAAAGCCCCCGACTGAGAGTCAGGAGACTCTTGTCGAGGGCAAACGGCGTCACGATCTACTAGAGACGACGCAGCGCGTCCTGCTCCAGCTGTTCGATTGCCTCCATGATGCGAGCGGTAAATTCCGTACGCATCTTCTTAGCAGCTTCAGTCGAGTCGGTCGAGGCACCGTCCGGCACCGGAATCGGCTCGCCGATTGCGATGACGTACTTCTTCCGCCAACCCCACTGCCACGGCTTAGATCCGGGACGCTTGACACGCTCTGTTCTCACGACAGCAACCGGCACAACCGGAGCTCCAGTCGCAAACGCCATGTACGTGGTGCCGCCCTTAGCCTCTTCTCGCTGATCGGCCCGTGTGATCCCGCCACCGATAAAGATAGCGATGACACGACCAGCAAGCAGAAAGAGAATCCCCTGATCGGTTGCCTCGGAGGCTCGTTCTGAGTTCCGGTATACCGGGATGACCCCGAACCACCTCAGAATACGACCGAGGATACGATTCTTGAACAGCTCCGCCATCGCGAGGAACGACACATCGGCACGGTACTTGACGATCAGAGCGAACAAGGGGATCGGGTCAAACGAAGAACGGTGCCCAGACGCCACAATAAAGGCGCCAGGCTGGTCCAGGTTCTTGCGACCAATGACACGCGGTCGAACAAAGATGCGCGTCAGTGCAGCAGTAACGAGCAGAGTACGGAGTACTCTGCTCGCCATCCGCACTCGTTTACGTGACGAGGCGGGTTGTACCGTTTTGGATTGCATGCACACCTCCCAAGGTGGTATCAATACACGTACGCTACCATTTAAAAATACCATTATTAACTATAAAAATCAATCAATAATATTTACTTTAATGCCAAAAGATGATATAAATAATCACTGTGACGGTACCCTCCGCTCACTCCCTCCGAAAGGACTACAATGGCGTCCAAGGACCTGTGGGGGCAGATCGGAGATCTCCCCCCGGTGCACTGGCTGACCCACCTCGGCCTGTGGCACCACGCGCCGTTCACCTGGATCGGTGAGTTGTTGCACTTCATCTTCACGCAGCAGGCGCTGCGGTGGACCGAAGCGCGCTTCGCTCTGATCGCGATCATCGTCCCGCTCCTGGTCCTCATGGGCCTGGAGCTGCTGTTCTGGATGTGGTCGTGGGTGCGCGGTCGTCAGATCGGCTACAACAAGGAGAAGGCCGAGTTCTGGACTACTGGCCCCCGGGCCGGTCAGCGCAAGGCCAAGCCGATCAAGCTCGACAAGGCACGGGCGCGAAGTTTCGCCTGGCCCCAGGTCGGCCTCCCGCTGTACCTGGTAGCTGTCGCCATGTTCACCTGGCTCATCATGTGGCCGGGTGAGGCGAGCCGTGTGTTCCTGGCGTTCCTATGGTTCGCCTTCACCCCGGTGAGGCGCACCATGGCCATCTCGGCAGCCCGCAAGGCCTACCGAGCGAACCACCCGAACGACACGATCAACTCGACGCTCCTCCAGGACGTCACCGGCTACTTCCGTACGGGAGTGAGCCGGCCGGCCCGCGTGCGTCGTGAGATCGAACCGCCGTTCGAGAACACCAAGTGGCTCTACAGGATCCTCAACTGGGGACACGCCAAGTTCGGCCGCTACGGCACGTTCTGGCGCGTCTTCCGGTTCTGGAACTTCGTGCGCTTCTGGGGGTTCCTGGTGCAGTTGATCGTGGCCTTCGCCTGGCCCATCTCGGCCGTCATCGCCCCCTTCTACTACATGGATGCGGTGGAGGACTACGAGGACATGATGACGCCCTGGTGGCGCGCATACGACGAGAACAGGTGGGAGAGCACGATCACGAGGGACGACGCCGCGAATAGTGGCGCCGATCCTGCCTGACGTCGATTAATCGACGTCTGTCCGGGCCGGACGGCCTCGCAGAGCTATACGCTCCGCGAGGCCGATCCGGCCTTTGTTACACCTGAATAAAGCATTTTATACTAATGAATCATTTCATGTCATTCCGGCATCCCGGAACCCTCTTCTTCGTAGATGGGGTTCCGGGATGCCGTTGTTGTTAGCTACAGCAGATCTTGCTGCAACATTTTTCCTAGTGGCTTCGTTTACACGTAGCAACCTGTGCACCAGCACCTTGCTTGGCGTAGCGCTCGGCTACATCACTATAGCCAGTGTACACTGTCTTACAGACTGGACAGGTCGCCTTTGCAGTGAATTGCTTCTTTTTCCCTGAGTCTTTTTTATCGCTATCACTCCCTGAGTCATCATGACGACGCAGACACGCAGCTACCTGTGCGCCAGCGCCCTGCTTAGCGTAACTCTCGTTTACGTCGCTGTGGCCAGTGTATTTTGTATTACACCGTGGGCACTTCTGAGTCGCCTTGAATCTACGCTCTTTCATCCCAGCCTTCTCACTATGTTTCGGGGGATTATCCTAACCTGCTCGATATTTGCCATAGCTGCTTTTTAACCAGTAAAAAGCGGCCATGGGCCCTCCAGATTGTCGCTCACGAATACAACTAGTCGTAGTTATGGTAACAAAAATCTCAAAATCAAGAAAGTCATTGCTGTTGCCTAACCGCTCATAGCTGTACATCATCGGGAAATGCGCTTTTAATGACTATGCGAGGCGATCCTTTAATTAATAGAGCCTTTTGTACAAGTAGGAGAAATACATAACGTCGTCTTTCCGCCGCTCCTAGGTACTCACTCATGCCTAAACCAAAGACTAATATTGACTTACTTTGTTGAATTCGTATCCTGCGCGCAAAAGACCAAGAGCCATGATAACAACAAGTCCAAAAAGACCATCCATGACGAGTCCGGCTCCGAATGGATCGCCTATAAGCCATATGACGTATTGATACAGTACAACAATGACAATAGGAAATAGGCTTTGCAAAAGAAAGCGTATTGGTGGCTTATATAATTCTGGAACCTTTTTGATTGCAGCTGGCAAGACAAGAATCGAAACAACTGGGGTCACGAGTATCCACGACCAAATAATCGCTACTACAGTACGCAGGGTCGACTCATTACCTAAGGCATAATTAATCAGTAGCGTTACACAGGTCATACTAACTATACCGATAATCAGCGGCAGGATACTCGTCCAGCGATTCCGTATCCCCAAAAGACGCACATACATAAGATCACCAGCATGGAAGAAGAGAGCGCCGAAGAGAATAGGCAAGGGAAATACAATACTTGCAATAGGATAGTGACGTAGATTCATTAAAATGATGATCGGTTGTTCGAGCATACTTATCCCTAAAAGTGTTACCCCTGCACATATCAAAAGGAAGGCTCTCCGAAGCTTAGAGGTGAACGCTGGAAGCGCTTTCCAAAATAGCCAGGCAGCACCAATGGTGAGAATACTAAATTCAAGTGCACCGCTTGCCATGACATGATCTGCAACGCTAGGCAGCGGCAGTGCTACGGCGCTAAAAGCGAGTATCGTCGCGACTGTTACAACGGTGAAAAGTGCCGTCCGACTTTTTGGGCTAATCGCTCCGCTCATATGCTGTTCCACCTGTAAGCGAAGCGATTCAGCAGTAAACTGGCGGAGAGATTCTTGAGTCACGAGATAGGTCTCAAGCTTCTTCTGGACTCGGAGGAGTTCTATTTTATCCTTCGAAGCTAAGGGTCGAGATGTATCGTCAATACGAGCAGTCACACTGCGTAGTGAATCAAGCTCAGTGTCTACCTCACTTGGATTCGTTATTAACGAAGCGATATAGGAGATGCGTTTAATCGACTGCGCAGCGGGTTCCATGCACACAAGTATACCGCGAAACAGATGCTTTTGGTACACGTGCTCAACAATAAAATGATAACTGAAGATCGTGAATATGACACGAGAAATGGAGGTAACCTCATCTGTCACGGGTATGCCGTGACAGATGAGGTACCATCCACCGAGCAAAGGTTAGCTGGCGGCCGACACTGGTTCGGTCGACGCGTCCTCGTCCTTCTTGGGACGGATGAGTCCCACGATGACCGACAGAGCAAGCACCCCGGCGATGACCGACAAGTTGACCGAGACGGGCACGTCGAGACCCACCCACTTCCACGGAAGCGGCGAGAGCCGGCTGGGCTGCAGGAACGTCGTCACGCCGATGTACAGCAGGACGATAGTCACCCCGTAGCCGAGAGCCCAGAGCTTGTCCTCGATCACGCTGTAGACGTAGAAGAGCGCCCGCAGTCCGAGAACCGCGCACATGTTGCTCATCCATGCCACCAGCGTGTTACCGGTGACCACCAACACAACCGGGACCGAGTCGAACGCGAACAGCACATCGACCAGCTCGATGATCACGAGGACCACGAGGAGCTTGGTCGCAATCAGTCGACCCGCCTCGGTCGTGAAGAACTTGGCGCCGTCCAGCTTCTCGCTGACCCAGCCACGAGCCTGGAAGAACTTGACGATCCGGTTCTCCTCGGCGTTGAAACTGTCGTCCCCCTTGCTAATCTTGTAGGCCGTGTAGGCCAGATAAGCACCAAGGGGGAGCATCAGAATCAGGCAGGCGTGAATCAGGCTGAGGCCAGCGACGATAAAGCCGGCCCGGAGGATGATCGCGCCGTAGACGCCCCATGACAGGATGCGAGGCCGGTACTCCTTGGGAATACCGAAGAACGCCAGCACGGCAGCCCAGATCAGAATGTTGTCCACGCTGAGCGCGTTCTCCACCGTAAATCCGGAGAAGAACTGTCCGCCGACCTTGGCTCCGTAGAGCGTCCAGAAGACGGCACCGATGATGGTGGTGTGCACCAGCCAGACGACGACCTCAAGGGTCGCCTTGCGGAGCGACGGCTGCGCACCCGGACGATGGAAGAGCTTGGCGGTGACGAAAGTCACCAGCACGATCCAGCTGACGCAGGGAATCCACATCCATCCGGGAATGGCGTGGCCCACTGCGGCCGCTGCTTGCACGGTCTGCGTATGCATGCTACTTCGCCTGGCTTGCCATCAGGCTACCTTTTCTCTAGACAGAGCAAGCGTAGAACGTATGATTTTTACATCCTACATTCTACGCTTGCCCCATCTTGTGTCATATTCACTTTTAAAATGCGTTTGTCTAACGACAAACTAATAATTATATAATCATATATTTGAATTTCTTACAATATTCTCTCATGGATTTGAATAGTAGAATCATGGTCGACACAAAACTAAAATAACACAAATTTGTGTTATTTTAGTTTTGTGTGTTATATTTGAGTCATGAACAAAGACGCAATACTTATTTACGCTGACCATGCAGGTAGATTTTACACAAGACAGTACGGCTTCAGTCCGGTTGCCTCACGACTTCTTGGCTACTTATCTGTCTGTGAGCCAGTAGAACAATCAATTAACGATCTCGCAGATGCATTACTTACCAGTCGCAGCGCCATTAATGCAGCCCTAACAATGCTCGAGAACATCCACTTAGTGCAACGTTCACGTCCCGCAGGTAGTCGCGTTGATCTCATTAGTGTCGATCTCGACGGAGCAACCGGCAGCCAGGCATTTGGCGTCCAAGAGTACATAGAGCAAGCTGCACTTGCTCGAGAAGGTCTTGAGCTTCTAAAGGACGCATCTCCGGAACGTCGTCGGGTACTCGAGGAGGTAAGAGACCTAGCTGATTTCCTCGTCGAAGAGATGCCCCTGCTTGAAGTCAAATGGCATACGTACCGCAAGAAGCAACAAAACAACCACCATAAGGAGGGTGAAAAATGAGTTTAGCAATAACCGCTAGGGGATTAAAGAAATCGTTCAAGAAGGTGGAGGTCCTAAAAGATGTTTCCATCAACGTCGAAAAGGGCACTGTCTTCGCACTGCTTGGTGCTAACGGTGCAGGCAAGACGACGACCATTAATATTCTTACAACGCTCCTTAAACAAGATGGTGGAGATATAACAGTCAACGGCTTTAATGTGCTGACGCAACCCGACAAAGTACGCCAATCAATTAGCCTCACGGGACAGTTCGCAGCTGTTGACGATACGCTTAGTGCACGTGAGAATCTCGTATTAATAGGAGATTTACGTCACGTCGAAGCCCCAGTTAAAACTGCAGAGACATTGCTGAAAAAGTTCGACCTCACTGATGCTGCCGATCGGCGTGTGGCTACGTTTTCGGGTGGTATGCGCCGTCGACTTGATATCGCCATGAGTCTCATAGGTGCTCCTTCCATCATCTTCTTCGACGAACCAACTACGGGTCTCGATCCACAAAGTCGTACTATTATGTGGGAGACCATTCGGTCACTCGCTAAAGAAGGAACGACTATCTTTCTTACGACTCAATACCTCGAAGAAGCAGACCAACTTGCGGATACTATTGCGATTCTCAACAAAGGAAGAATCGTTGCAAAGGGTAGCGCAAGTGAACTGAAGAAAATGCTGCCTCACGGTCAAATTACATTCAGGTTCCTCAACGTACAGCAATTAGAGAGTGCAGCCACACTTTTAAAGAACTACGCAGTCACAGTTGAAAGCGACACACTATCGCTTACTATCACAACAGACGGAAGCGTCGCTCAACTTACTCGTATACTCAATCAACTAGAGACGGCTACGATTGAAATTGCTGAATTCGCTCAAAAAGCGCCGACTCTTGACGATGTATTTATGAAAATTATAAATGACAAGGAGGAAAAGTAATGCGCGCACTAAAAGACACATGGACGATGGCTAAACGAAGTTTGCGTCACACAATACGAAGTATGGATACCATTATTACTGTTGTCGCGATGCCTATCGCAATGATGCTTCTCTTTGTGTTTGTATTTGGAAGCGCATTTGGTCAGCAAACCGGCGGAGTGGCGTATGTTAACTTCATTACACCAACTATTATTATCATGACCGTTGTCAGCGGCATTGCTTATGCTGCTGTGCGCCTTAGTATGGATATGCAGAAGGGAATAATAAACCGATTTAAAACAATGCCTGTCGCCCCCTCCTCAATTCTAGGCGGGCACGCAGCTTCATCAACCCTCTCCAATCTATTCTCATCCCTTCTCGTCTTACTCGTAGCACTTTTGATCGGCTTTCGCTCTAGTGCTGGTGTTTCAGAATGGCTTATCTTTACGGGATTGCTCGTTCTCTTTACGCTCGCTACAACATGGCTTGCCATCCTATTCGGCCTCTTCGCCAAAACAATGGAAGGAGCTGGTGCATTTAGCTATATCCTACTATTACTGATCTTCATCAGCTCTGGCTTTACACCAGTAGATAAAATGACTCCTGCATTAAGATGGTTTGCTGAAAACCAACCAATGACTCCTATCATTGAAACGCTCCGTTCACTGTTAACAAATGGAACCGCAGGAAGCAGCGCTTGGACGGCAACCGCCTGGTGTGTGGGGCTTCTCCTCGTCTCGTATCTTCTTGCGTTAAACGTTTATAAAAATAAAACGGTATAACACAGTACATGCAAAAACGGCTCTCACGCGTTGTGATACATCCGACGCGTGAGTCCTAATCTTGCTAAGTCCCGGTACTACATAGGAGAGAATCTAAAAAATAATACAAAATTTTAAGCAAGGACCCTACTGCGTTCAGCAGGATCCTTGCTTAAAATAAGTTTTAATGATAAAAATATAGTATCAACTCTGTTGATTAGGGGGGTGTGATTTCGTACGTAGCACGTCTTGCAACGAGCTCAACTTCCTTAAGGAGGGGTGTCATGCAGACACCAGACTGGACCGATACGACTCAGGATGAAGTGGCCACAGACCCTAAGCGACGGCGCAAGGTGGCGGAGTGGATCGAGTACCGCCTGTTCGCAGGACTGATCGTTCTGATCGGTGGTGCGATCTTCACTCTACCCGGATCACCGATTCAGATGTTCAACAGCCCGCTCGGCTTCTTCGCCATGGCAGCTGGCGCTCTGATCATGGGGTTCGGCGCGTTCTTGTGGGGAGCGAAGCCCAGAAACGAGCAGCGCAAACACCGCTCATGATCTGATCACTCCAAAAAGAAGGGGCGTGCTGATGCAGGTACATCAGTACGCCCGAAGAACTCACGATTCACACCCCGAATTCCATCTTTATCGCAATCATTCACAGCATACTCCCGCTATATAGCGGGAGTATGCTGTTATACAATCATCAGCTACCCAAGATCTAGGGATAATACCACTGTCCGAGGTTACTCGTTAAAAAGGTACCATACTTTGGATCATTAATTGCCGTCTTCAGTGCAGTACTAGTAACATATTTACCTTCCACCACGCCGACGTTACTGAGATCTCCTAGATATGCCCATTGATCATTTATTGCTGCAAACAAAAGTGCTGCATGGACTGAAGGACCAGAGAGGTGGACAACCGATAATGATTTGTTCGCCTGGGTAATAGTCATCTTAGTTACTTCTTTTGGACTGACCGATTTCTGTGTCTTGTCATAGAGAGTAAGAAGCGTGTTAATCGCATTATATTCCTGTTGCACTACCGTAGCATCCACGCAGGCTACTGTGTAATACGACGGAGTGATTGAGGAAAAAGCACTTATCAACTGACAAATCACATTCTTACCGGTGTACGTAGAGTAGGTGAGACCAGTTGCCGGATCAACTACTCGCGGCTGACTCGTATAGCCTTCATGGCTCATAAAGACTGTCGTCTGACTCTCTATCTTCGCAGACTCATCTGCAACTTGGGTGTTTTTCGCAAAAAATAACACATGATACGGTGTCGGAGTATCCACGACATAGGAGGACCCCTTTAGTTGATACCTCACGCGGGCATCGGCAGTGCCTCCCGTCTCCTGAAGATACGAGCCGTCTGACAACACTGGTATTGTCGCGGGGCTGACAAAATCGTTAATCGCTTGATCTGGCTTCAGGTCTGAGGCAGTAACGTGTTGTACCGGATGTATCGTTGCAAATAAGATCAACTCAGTACCGATGCCCGAAACGATAAAGACCACAAAGAAGCCCAGCGTAATAAGGATGCGCTTCTTTGTTGGAGAAAAGGGTCTCTGAGTATCGGTTTGCATTCTATAATTATTCCCTTTAGATTACGAGTAGTGCACTACAATAACGTTATATGAGCTAGGCGAAAGCGGCGAAGTAGTCCAATAGGTTTGACATTGATAGGTGCCCCAGTACTGGACATTCTGGTCCTTGCCATCAACATTTTGCCACGAATCATTAAACCCGAATGGATGTGGACCCCACTGACTGCCGTCCCACGCCATCGAATGGAAGTAGGCATTCGTAAGACTCGTTCCTGAAGGACAATACGACGCATAGTTAACGACGGCTGGTGTCTGGTTTCCCTGAAATGAAGCTGGGCTGAGATACGTTGGCGCAGCAGGCGCACTAATGGGGTCTACCGTTGTCGCAGTATTGCTAATAGCCGAAGTGGCAGCGATGCTTCCACCAAGACATTCCGCTTGAGACCTAAAACTATACTGATACCCTTGAGAGGCCGCAACACTTACTGTGAGCGATGAACCCCAAGCAGACCAACTCGACCATGAACCAGCCGAACTTGTATTCGTGCTGCTATAGCTTAGCTGATATTGTACTGTTCCTGATGCACAGCTTACAGCGCTCGAAGTCCCAACCGCATTGCTTCCCGATATTGCCGCAGACATACTAGGTGTTGCCGTTGGTGGACTAATAGTTGTTGTCGCAGTAGCAGGACTCGACCAGTTACCCTGACCAGTTGACGCTACAGCCGCAACTTGGAAATAATACTTAGTTCCTGGCGCAAGACTTGAGGCAGTATAGATCAAAGAACTGACATTAGCCTGGACTACATTAGTAGTGAACCCTGAATCTGTTGCCCACATAAGCTGATAACTTGTTGCGTTACTTATGGACGTCCACGACAAATTAACCTGCGTATTGCCTGTCGTTTGAGCAGTAAGCGTCGGAGCACCTGACGAGACGACACTTGTTTGATGTCGACTCTGTATACTAAGAACGGTACCCGTACTCTCTTGTCTATATTGAAGCGTATATTGAAGACATGAACTACCTGTTAAGCAAGACGAGCTTCCATCTCCTACATACCCAAAGGCATCGCCGTTACCGCTCGTAAGGTTGCCGCAGATAATAGAATTTGTCGTTCCCGTGGAACTCTGAGGAGTAATTAATGACCCAGAGTCAACGTTCAACAACGAGCTGACAGTAGTGCCAGTTTGAGTAACAGCATTACATCCAGGATATTCACCATTTTTCCCATAGTATGCTTCAAGAGAAGTTGCAATTATCTTTGCCTGGGAAGCGCGTTGAGAATCGCGAGAGTGAACCTGGATACTCCTATACGCAATGATTGTGATCGCTGCTAGTATGCCTATTATAACTACTACTATAAGTATTTCGACAATCGTAAAACCGTTTTTGTTTTTCGTCACGATATGCTCACTCTAAATACTTATCATAGGCATGTCAAATTGTCTACCAAATAAGAAAACATATAGTACTATCACACGACTAAAATCATATAAACACTGCTATTGAGAGTATACTTATCCTATGAATTGGATTCTTGCAGATCTTATTATGTTTATATGTTCGGTTGGGTTATATCTTGCCGTCCGCAAGGCTGCACTCGCTAAACTGCCCAATCAGTTTAATAACTTGGCCATGTTTGCGGTTCCACTTGTTGTCTTTCTTGCCGCAGGTATCGTATATCGCACAAATCTTTCACTATCCCCCTGGCAATTTGTTCAAATCTTAGGTACAAGCATCATTCTGTCCTATTATGGAAATGCCATGTCAGTGCGCAGTATCGAACTCTCTCCTAACGCTGGATACAGTCTTGTTCTTTCGAAAAGCTATGTTGTTCTCACGTCCATTTTGGCCGTTCCTTTATTTCATGCAGCCCTCACGATTCATGCCATTCTCGCAATCGGACTTATCGTTGCATCGTCAGCAATTATACTAGTCAGTTCCAAAAAAACACATGAGGTAAAAAACTCAGAATGGATACTACTAGCGTTCGGTGCGTTCATATGTTGGGCATTTCTATCCCTCATGGCTAAACACCTTATTTCTGGAGGTATGCCTACTCTTACATTCCTCATATACGTCTTTGCGATTGGGACAATCTGCATTCTTATCGAAATGTGGCGTCGTAAGATACGCCTTACTGCCGTCACACTCCATCTTTGGCCATTTGCACTTATTGGACTCGCGGCATCTGGGTTCAATTTCTTTAACTTCTATACTCTCAGCATTGCACCCAATGTTGGCTACGTGAATGCAACAAACGCCGCATCGATAGGTGCAGTTACATTGCTCTCAGCCGCTTTATTTAAAGACGAACTCACGAAACAGAAGCTCGCCGGTGTCATTGGTGTTATTCTCGGATTGTTCATGCTATTAAGCTGGAAATAATGGAACACGGTATGCAGCATATCCCTCCTGCATTTGATTTCGTTATCGTGCTTTGCCCTAATGTCAGTTATGAACTCGGAGAGTTTGAAGAATGCGATACGGACGGAGTGTATATAGGAGGTCCGATTCGAATGCAAGCTGCAATCGATCTCTATCAAAACCTAGGTGGTACAGTGCAACACTATATCGTTGTCGGAGGAGGATTAGATGCCGAACCGACTAATCGTTGGAAGAAAACAGACAATATGCAGAGATTTCTTAGACAAAAGGGGATTCCTAAACATAAACTCTCTTCTGTCGCATCAGGCGCTGATACCCTAGGCAACCTCCGAGCCATTTGGGTGACCCATCACCATCTATTTAAAAATAAGACTGTCGGTATACTTAGTAACTCGTATCATCTTCCTAGAGCTATGCGAATAGTGAACGATCCGCAGTTTGAATGGAACAATACACATTTTTTTGCACTTCAAGCCGAAGAACTAGCCACTACCGAAGATGTGACTAGGACTGAAAAGGACCCCTCTTTTGCCGAACGTCTCAAACGAGAGAAACAAGGTATGCTTGATTGGTATAATGGCACCTATACTCGTCAATTCCTCCCGGTACATAAATGGCGAGGCGAACTTCTACAAATTCCACTAGAAACGTAATTACTACTAGCAGAACAATACTTAATACCGTATAACTAGATAACATGACGACAACAAGTATGCTAGAAGCAATGGAGCAGGCTGCGCGAACTGCTGGTGCATTTATGCACTCCAGTATAGAACGAAACTCTACAGAAAAAACGAACGCAAAAGACTTCGTTACCGTAGCGGACATTAAGTCACAAGCTATTCTTAAAAGAGAGCTCCTCGGCGCATTTCCCGAGATCGTTATCCTATCAGAGGAGGATGACGAACAGGCGCGTGCGGCAATGTACACTCCAGATTTTACCGGTTTCATTCTGGATCCTATTGACGGTACCTATAACTTCAAGCGTGACATGCGAGAGTCAGCTATATCTATTGGATATATCGAAAAAGGAGAGTCCTTAATTGGGGTTGTCTATGACCCATATCGCGATGAACTCTACACCGCAAAAAAGGGCGAGGGAGCGTATCGCAATACTGTTCCAATTCACGTAAGTAGCATAGAGACGCTTGAAGGCGCAAGTATCGCCACAAGTAATAGCTATGACGATCAAGCGATGTCCTATAATCTTCATCGCCATCTTGCGATCTACGAGGCAACAGGAATAATGCCATGGACAAGTTGCCCGGGAAGCGGCGTGCTCATTCTATGCTGGGTAGCGTGTGGTCGTATCGACTCCTACCATCATAACGGCCTAAAACCATGGGACAATGCGGCAGCATTTCTCATTATTCGTGAGGCCGGAGGCATAGTCTGGAATCTTCAAGGCAAAGAAGCACCATTTACGACTAATAATATTAATGCGGGTACACCCTTCATTGTCAAAAAGCTACAGCCTATCTTTGATACACTACCAGAAGAGTTAAGAGAGTAGTTCATAGAGACCTCGACAAAGACTAGGTCAAGCTATCTCACTTTTGTCTTGTCATTCTCCTGGATGGTCACCTCAATATCTGCGAAAATAAACGCTTCTTGTTGCTTTTCAACGAGCTGAGCAATTTCATAGAAGCCAGGTACAAAACGTTCAGGAGGAATATCTTCCAGTTTCGACCAAAAGCTCTCACTGATATCAGGCCGAAGCAACTCTCTTTTAGCGGGTCTCAGTTTGCTTCCCTTGAAAAGGTGAACGAGCATATGTCTATCCACCGTATTGTTTTGCACACCTCGAACATAGGCATCACCCGTATAGACCAGATCCGCTTCAAATCCCGCCTTTTCAGCAAGTTCATTCAGGGCCATATCCATTACTCTTTCACCAAAATGCATCATGCCATGAGGGAAGCTAACAAGACCCGTATTAGGCTGTCTATGCCATGTACTCCAAAGGTATTCTCCATCTTCATTCTGACAGATAATCGCGTTAAGAATTTTAGGCTGCACACGTGTTCTGCCCGTCGTTAAGCTAAGGGTGCCAACGAATTGAAGTCCTTTTGTCGCCAGTTGATAGTGTCGATCCACCTTCTCGATAAAATGGTCTTTAAGGAGTCCGTTGAGATGATACATAAAAAGATTGCTCTCAACGTCTCTTGGACGCAGCTCACTATACCGACGCGTCGCATGGCGTGTCAGTTCAGTAAGAATGTAATATTGGATCCAACTTAACATAATTACTCAATTATTTTTGACTCAAAAAGACTTGCTTATATGTCATAAACGCTCTTGATACTATTCCAGTGTACCTTGACAAGAGAGAAGGAGCAACGATGAAGATCGTACAGGAACGACCGTTCAACTACGAGTTCACTTGCCGAAGTTGCAAGTCGCAGTTGATCGCTGAAGCCGAAGATGTGCTGGTGGGCTACTTCGGAGCCAACTATGGTGGTGACCGACCGGAGCGGCTGTACTATGTCACGTGTTCGGTCTGTGGAACCGACAAAACACTTGAGGATGGCAAGGTGCCACCAAAGGTGCGCGCCATGGCTGACCTAAAGGAAGAGAAGCGATGAAGATCACGTTCACACCACCCTCTGATACCGATGTTCACACGTACTGCCTGTACTGCGGTAACGAAAACGTACAGTCGATAATGACCAGTGAAAGACTGTCGTATCACTGCAGTCACTGCAAGCAAGACAACACCAGGGCACTCATTATCGACCCAAAGGTGACGTGGTGGCTCGATGAGACCCAGGAATACTGGCACGAGACGGCGGGAATCTTTGTCGTCAACAGCAAGGACGAATTTCTGTTCTTCGAACGAACGCGCCACCCCTTTGGCTTGACCATCCCCGCAGGACATCGTGACGTAGGCGAGCAGCCGAAAGAGACGGCGCGACGAGAGCTCTTCGAAGAGACGAACGTTAAAGATACGCACCTTACGCATGTCGCAACCACCGACATCTATGGGGATGAGTGTCGTCGTGGCTCAGACATCCACAGGTGGCACATCTTTACCACTCATGTTCCTTCTACACTGCTCGTTAAGGTCGACGTACGCGAAGGTGTTCGTCCGATGTGGCTTGATCTCAATCAAGCACTCAGTCGCGAACTCACCCATGCGACACGTCAAGTTATTACTCAGTACCATTCGGAGATTATCCGTACAACCTGAGTAACCCCCCTATATACACTCATATATAACGAGTGTATATAGGGGTTCTTTTTTGATACGTTTGAACTATCTTCGATCGTCTCAATTAACGGACATCAGGATTCACAAAAAGACTAGGATGTGAATTGAATAGAGCAACAGCACGATCTGCCGCTTCCTGGCCAATATCTATACCTCGATTTGTCTCGTTCTCTTTAAAGGCCTCGACATGTGGAGGAGAGTTGACAAAATACTGAATGGAACGACGATCGATATTCTCTTTCAATCTGTTACGGACTTTATGTCTCAGACCTTCTATCTCACCACCAGATAGCCTCCAAAGAACACGACTTGGTATAATAGCAACTTCGCCTTTTTTAAGACGAGCAGGAACATACAAACCCCCATCCGAACCTTTTACCTCAAAAAGAAGCGCTGGGTGAGAAGCGGGAAGCATGACGGTCGCGATTTCTTCATCATCATGAAGACCCTGAGATTCTTCTTGCTCGATGGCAGACTCTACGGTCATTTCACGCAATCTCTGTTTAGCGACTGGGTCTAGCATATCGCGAGCAGCCTCATCGATTTGTTCTTGTGTTGGTCTCGCATACGAATTCGCCTGAACCGCTGAATAAGGAGCAAAGTCAACATCACTGTCCGAGTCGTAATACTCCATAAGTCCATTAAGAAGTAGCCGTACTACGCCCTCAGAAAATTTCTGAAACCGTGCGAGATCTCTATCTAGTGCCATGATCCTTTCATCATATTCCTGACCATGAATCTGCATATTCGCCTTACGCAGAACCGAGTCGTCTAACTCAGGAAAGCCGAAGCAGGACCTTGAATGGCCCCATTTACGATACCCCGACTCATTGGCAACATCTGAAGCACGTACCTTTTCTTCAACAGTCATCGCAAAAAAGTTCGCCACCGAACTATGTACATCGCTTGCCATTCGCGTGTCCTCTGCATTTGTAACAAGTACTATGACACCATGATCGATAAGAGCCCTCACCATCGCTCTTCCAATCTCGGTACGTTTCGCATCATCATATTCGAGGTTGATTCTCGGTATTCGCCCAAACGCAGACTCTAGATTTTTCTCACCTCTTGGTACAATTATTCCCATTGAGACTATTCCTTATAGCACTCCACAGGAGACAAGATGATTGCGGCATTATTTTTGGCAACACAAAAAAGTCCTCTCATGGATTCATGAGATGATTACTAACGTTAGCAAACGAATCGTCTCGCCCTGTGGCTTTATCGTATTGCGTCCCGATTCTCTAGCACACCAACACCAAAAACCTGAACGTATATAGACTATAGGTTTTTTAGGGATAATCTGTTAAACTGTACCCCATTATGGGAGACGACACGCTTAAACGCAGTCTGGAGCAACTTGGCCTTACCAATGACGAGGCTAAGATTTTCGTGAGCTTAGTCAGTAGCCCGAAGACCCTGCTTGAGGTAAGTAGAATAACGAACATAGCTCGGTCTAACGTCTACCGAATTGCCGATGGGCTCATCAAGAAAAGTATCTTACACGAGATAACGACGGATAACGGTAAACTACTCGCATCTGCAGATCCAGAGGCTCTTGAACTTCTCGTTCTCGAACAGGAGACTGCAGCTAAAACGCTACGTGCCAACTTTGACGAACTCATACCATTCTTAAATAATTTCAAAAGTCGTGATAATGATTTTGCGATTAAAACATACAGTGGCGTCTCTGGCATCAAGCAAATGCTCTGGAATGAGCTAAGAACAGAAGATGAGGTTCTCATCTTTACCCGAGATTCGCTTGACAGTTTAGCGGGTAGAAGATGGGCAGAAAAATACCGAGCAGAAATTATTGATCGCGGCATCAAGCAACGTAGTATTGAAAATACGCCACAAAGAGCTGAGCCTCTCTCTTCTCTTGAGGCATACCCTCAGCATTACAACGCGCGTCTTATATCTCCGGAGATACTTGAAATACAACCTGAGGTAACTATTCATGATGATACCGTTTCTCTCTATAACAGCTGGACCGATGACGTCCAACTCGGCACGGAAATTAAGAATCCATTTCTCGCAACATTTATGCGTCAAATCTTCGAGCATTACTGGGAACTAAGTACTGCACCCTCAGTGGACGAATAATACATCTATCATTATTTTTATTTCAAACGCACACTGAGTCCAATACCACCAAATTCATTACAAACAAACACTGGCTCACGTTCAGTACTTTGTTCTTTGTCGTACCGATACCCAAGTTGATCAAAATGGATGATTCTCGATGGTTCGTCAATCTTATTTTTTATGATCCAGTTAGCAAATGCGCCCCTAGCGATTTTCGCATGCACCGTTACAAAAACAGGAAGACCCGTCTTCTCGTTAACCGAGAGAAACTTTGGAGCAATAACAAACGAACGGCTGAGTGATTTTTCGATTACCTTAAAGTATTCTTTTGCGGTGAGATTGATATAGGTGTCAGTTTGGTCTAATGTATCCTGTAGCTGTTTTTCCCAATATTTATCAAGAATAAGTCCATCTACTTTTAGCTTATAGCCCATTTCCAAACGATACGGTTGTATCATATCAAACGGCTTCAATATCCCGTAAAGCCCCGAAAGAATCAGGAGATGCTTTTGGGCAAACTCAGCATCTTTCTCATCCCATTGTGCAGCTGACAGTCCACTATAGATATCACCCCTAAAAGTAAGTGCGGCAGCGGACCCTCCCTTACTACCGTTCCAGTCATGCACCTTTTCTTTGACGGCAGCCGCAAGAGTAGAAGTAATACTCATGAGACGTTCAAGACTATCGACGTCAACTTTTTTCAGGATAGAATCAAGATAGATAGCTTGATCAATAAATTGCGGCACTGTTAGCGCATGAAACCGAGAAACTTCCGGCTTCATTGTCTTCGAGGTGTGAAGTAGTATTTTCATAGTCTGATAGAACCACCATACTAATAATGCGCTAGTGAGGTCAAGTGTTGCCACTGACTACACTCGTGCACTCGACCATATTCCTAAACTAAAAGTCCAGGATCTTCCGATCCTGGACTTTTTTCTAAATGCGTTGCGCTTTGCGTTTCGCAGCTTTCAGTTTCTTCTTGCGGGCACGTTTGATATCAGCGCTGTGCCAACTTCGGTGTTTAGCCATACTATTCCTTCATTAACGATTGTTTTGATTATATCATAAAAAGTCGCATAACAGAGAAGGATATCGAACTAACAAAATTAAAAATAACACTCCTATGAAGCGTGCCAAATTTATATAGAGAAGGGCACCATCTAAAAGTTCAACCTCTTCAGCTTCAACACTTAGGTGGAGCCCCTTCGGTGCCACGCTCCTAATGAAGGAAGCGTGGCACCGAAGGGTGTAGGTCTGAACGCCGCCATAGCCGTTCTGACTTTTAGTGGCGGCAGAACCACATGATGCCACGCACTAACGCCGTCAGGATCCCTGTAACGATCACACCAACGACATCAGAGACGATCGTCGCTCCGATCGTATTCTTCCAGACCTCCTGATGGGTTTCGACGAAATACGACCAAAGAGTACTGCCCATCATCACCGTGTAGACGACGAAGGCCGCGACGGCGAGAGAGACCACTTCAACTCGAGAACCTTGCATGACGTATCCTTGTCCGACGGTGTTCTCTCTTGGTTGACATATGTTATTATAAAATAATATATATAATAATACAATAGTATGATTTAAAGAGAGAGTAGCTATTTGCTACGAAAGGTTGCGAAAATTGAGCTCGCTTCAAGTAGAGCCGCCTGCTCCTTTGTCCAATACGAATACATATCCGGGTTTGTTTTAAGTGCCAAGAGGTAGTCATTCCAAGATACCCAATTATACGCCTCCACTTCATCTGGATTAGCGTTTATATCACCAGCTTGCCTAGCGATAAAAACAGGGCACATCTCGTTCTCAATGATTCCGCGAAAAGGCGGCGTCATATACCGATAGTTAGGTAGAACCAACCGTATGTCTTTAATATCCATACCAAGTTCATCATGCGCTCTTCTAATGATCGCATCTTCATACGCCTCACCAGGGCCAGGATGCCCGCAGACACTATTCGTCCACACACCCGGCCATACTTTTTTACTCATGGCTCGCTGAGTGACAAGAAACAAACCGTCTCCGTTAAAGATATAGCAAGAAAACGCTCGATGTAGAGGAGTATGCTCATTATGTGCGCTTAATTTATCCGCCTCACCAATTTCATTTCCATTTTCATCGAGAAGTACAATACGTTCAATCATATACCTTATTCTACTCAGGTCACTCCAATGCCGCAATTATATCTAAAAGAGCTCGAAGCTTACGATTAGAGTCACACTCCTCCTTGAATAGCAATAAGTTCTTCATGTCCGGAGATAACATACGTTAGGCCATACTTCATAACATCAGAAAGATCATACAGATCATGATGAGAAGGGGGATGAAGTAGCACAGAATCAACCCCAGCTTTTTGCGCAGCTTGGAGATCCTTCTCGGAATCACCAATCATAAGTGTTCGCCCAGGATCAGCGTCAAAAAAGAAAAGTGCCTGCATAATACCCTCCGGGTGAGGCTTTACATTATGCACATTCTCGCGAGTAATAATAAGATCAAAATTTTCCGCAAGTCCAGGATGATTCTGCATTACTCTATCTAAGAGTTCGGGGTGAGTGTTAGAAACAATCGCTAAACGGGCATGACGTCTCAATAGCTTGAGTGTCTCTTGTGCACCTGGGTAGAGATCGACACTTCCAAACAGCTCATAGGCTACGTCTCCAATGCGTTTCCTACAGAGAGTTGTATCCTCCACCTTAAAGACCGTAGAGACATCACCAGTGCAAATGCCAGACCATATCTCATCTCTAGTAGGGTTGACGCCATGCATCGCAAGTACTTTCTGACAGACATCCGTCCATATCGCTACGTTATCAACTATGCAGCCGTCCCAATCAAATAGCAAATAATCATACATGTTTACCCCCCAGTCCACCAATTATTACTTACACACCGTATATGTAGATATCAATAATTGTAACATTCTGAAATACAAAATACGAAATAAGCTGTTAATTCGACTCGAGATGATCGGGCTACTGTTCGTTATCTGTATACTCTCTAGGAATGTATGTTCCGTATGACATCTTTGAACACGCCACGGTAGACACACAAGTACCAGAATCATACTGCGCATAGGCAAAAAAGATGGCCGCGTTATTAGCCTGATCGACTCCAAACACGTTGATGGGAAAGTCTTGTTTTGGATAGCCGACATAAAACTCGATCGTCGTGTTAGGTTGCTTTTGCACATAACGAAGATACGCTTGATTGGCGTACCAGCCAGTCGCTAGGTGGTCAGAGTGATCAGGATGTATCCTGCTAAGGTTTCGCATCGCCTGTGTATGAACGTCATTCGGCTGATAGATAGTCATAATGCTAGTCAGTGCTGTAATAAGATCATCCGACGTGTAATGCGACTGACCATCTACGGCATACATAGCAGGTATCTTATGTGTCATAAGTCTTTGAAGACTCACAAAATGCGTCGCTAGGAATCCCTGACCCGATGGCTCACCGTCAGGTAAATGCATAAAAATCAGCGTGACTTTAGGATTATTTGCAATAGAGGAAACCGTTAGATAGCTTGACGATGAAAGAGAGATCGTCCGGCTAACCCAAGTAGGATGATCGATACCAAGCATTTTCGCATACGCCGCCTTCGACCCGTCCTCTCTACTTAACCAATACAGGTTGCTACCACCAGCGTCACCAGCTGTGACATAGACGGAACGTATACAGTTTCCATTTTGTAGTTCATGGTACGTATCAGGATTCATAAATAGTAGATCATCATCTTGATGAGCCACAATATTCATGACAGTGTTACCGCCTGGGCATGCCGTACGCATGCTGTCGGTAACAGGACGAGAGAGAACAGCAATGGAGCTAGGATACTTCCGAGAAGGCTTTGGTAGTGCATTACTACCGCGATCGTAGAATAGCAACATCTCATCTGGATCGGCGTTAGTACCTGCTATGAGTTGACTTGAGTTTGGTCTACCGTATTGAGTGACGATCTGATCAATAGTACAGGATGGAAATCCAGTCTGGGATGCCTTTAAAGATAGAAGATAGGCAAAACTATGTGTCTTCAAGTTGGCCTCCCAGTCACGACTCAAAAGAATATCTCTAGGGCTAAAACAGCCGCTTAATGGAACGACAGTCTGAGAGGGCTGCCGTAATTTTACAGGCATAACCCGCCAATAGTCGCCAACAAGCATTGTAACGGGATGTTGCGAGAGTGCTGCAGTAATTGTCTCGTCACGATCTTGTACGCCCTTATAGAGCGCACTCGAACGTTCGATAAATTGAGCAGCCGCTAGACCACCCGCCATAACAGCAACAAGCAAAATAACACTACCCATCTGAATCATCTTAGGAGTAAACTTCACTGTCCTGAGATACGTTGCGAGCGCAATAAAGACTGTAAAGGTACTGATCCCAAGATAACGTGCATCGGCAGGATAGTAATGGTCACTGACAACATACATAATAAGAGCTGTGAGAGTAGTCAAAACGAGCGCTCGAGAGAGTAATTGAGGTGTATCAATACCTTTTGATTTCTTTTTCTTTGCTTTCGTTTTAGGTTTTTTTGGGTGAAAAATACGACCAATAGAGAAGAGGCCTAGTAATGCTATACAACCGTTAGTAAGAAATGCCACACCGCCTACTGATGCAAGACGCTGGAAAACAGCAAATGGAATCTGTTTAATGATGACCGCGTCAAATGCTGGATTTGCCCCTAAATTCGTGAACACACCCATCAATGCATACACTATTCCAATCACAGTATCTTTGACGCTATGAACAATTCCGTAGGGAACAACAGTACTTGGGTCATTAATAATCACGACATGAAAGACCGTCAGTAGCCATATAACGAGACTTGAAAAAAGCACCGAGGCAAGGCCAACACTCAGCCATATCAGTGCGAAACGACGTTCGTCACGATATGGCCTAAAAAAGGATGCGACAAGAACAAAACAGGCGCCACCAACGCTCAAAGCAAAGAATAATTTATCACTTACGACAAGAAGACTGAGTAACACTAACGCACTCAGAAGCCGCCAGTGTAATAGCCGTGGCGTTTTGATGATAAGCAGGATGACGACAATGTAGAAAATATACTCAATATTACGCGTTGTAATCATTGCCATATTAACTGGGAGAAGCGCACCTGGATATGGCTCTACCGGAATCAGAAGTAGTGTAGATGAGAGCGCCAGACATAGCATGCCAAAAACAACAGGTCGCCTCTCGATACGATAAAGCAATACTGCAAGTGAGCCGACAGTAATAAGCACTAGTACAAGCGTTGCGGCTATAAGTGTCGTTTGACTAATACCTATCCAACCGATTAACGCAAAAAGTGGCCACTTCAATAGAAAACTGTGAGTACTTGGTAAAACAACGCTATGGAGCATAGTACCTCGACCAAACAAAAACTCGTCGACAAGCTGATCGGCATTGTGCATGTTTACTTGAGCTGAAAACAGAGACCAGTAGATCGTAGATAGAAATAAGATCACTACACAAAGAATTGCGAAGTAACCACTTTGTGTGGGCTTGCTCAATCGAAAGCGCTCGAACCACGATGCACTCAGAAAAGAAAAGGATGAATGCTTTTGCATTTTCATTAGTATTACTCTACAACCTTAGCATATTCAGAATCACCCCTTTGAAATATGCGTGTTTTATATAAGTAAAAATTCCACAAAGTCGTAACCGTAAGAGCAAGTGTTCTCGCGCCAAATGGTGTTACAGATCGGGCAAGTAAATGGGCTACAAAAAGGGTGAAGCCGAAGTTAAATAGAACAACTAATGTGTAGGCGACTAATTGTGGAATAAGTACTTTATGGTGAAGGCGTCTATCACGAAATGTTACGATCTTCTGTAAACCAAATGAAACGATTAGTCCTAGCCAAAAGCTTAGGCCAACTGCGACTAAGTTCGATGCATGGAAAAGACCTGCAACAAAAATTACCACTAGCTCAAAGAGATACACACTTATACCGATCACCAAGTAGCGGCGCATTACAGGTGACAAATTATGTAATTTCTCTAACATCAATTCAATCTATCTTGGGCTTATTATAAGTTACTATGGTTCAATACACCATGAGTCTACAGTACCTATTTCTTTGATACGGAACGATGTTGGCGTGGTCTGCGAATCGCATAGAGAGGTCTTGCGATCGTTTGATCATGGATGTTGGCAACATAAAGAGAGATCAATCCAAGTGACATGAGAACGATACCAATGAGTATCATATTAAAATCAGCCAACATAGCAGTTCCAGAAATACGCAAATTCCATGGGTCATGCATACCAAAACGTTCGATTAAGATAAATGCCATTGCCGTACTGGCAAGACCTGTAATAAAAATACCAATCCAACCAGCCAACCTGAGAGGTAATAGGGTATGGCCCACAAGTGTATCGAGCGCGAGCCTCGCTAATTTTAAAAAACTATACGTTGGGAGACCGTTGATTCGTTCTGACGCAGTAAAATATATATACTCTCGTCGATACCCTAACCAATCAATCAACCCTCTTGCGATACGATTCTGTTCTTTAAATTGTTTGAATGCATCAATCACCGCCCGATCAATCAGTCGATAGTCTGTTGCATGTGGGACTGTTTTTGTTTCAGTAATAGCATTGAATAGTTTATAGAAAAGGGCTGAATAGAACTTTTTCAAAAACGGCTCCTTACCGTACGACTCACGAACTCCGATAACAACATCAATACCGTCTTCCCATTTAGCAATGAATTCTGGAATCAATTCAACCGGGTGTTGAAGATCAGCATCAATTATAAGTGCAGCATCACCGACTGCTTCATGCAGCCCTGCAGTGATTGCCATCTCTTTGCCAAAGTTACGTGCAAAATCAATAACCTTGACACGTTTATCTTTCCTAGAAAGTGTTTCTAATGCCTGCAATGATCCATCTTGGCTACCATCGTTAACAAAGATAAATTCGAAATTAAACTCTAACGGAGTAACTACTTTTTTAATAGCCTTATAGATAAGCGGTATATTCGCTTCTTCATTATAAACTGGGATAATAACTGAAATTACTTGACGCGTCATTCTTCTATACATAATTATACAACCTTTTAAGAAGACTGCAATATCATCTCCTCGCGCTCTGCGCCGAGATAGGATTGACGGCTGCAGCTACTGACTCGCTTTATATTCGCCGGGTATCGTGTCAGGTATAAACTGTATCTCTGCGATTTGTACCTCTTGTGTTGAGGGAGGTAGTCCAGTCACAGTGATTCCGGTGACTGCCTCAAAAGATTCTAGGTCGAGCCACCCCCCACCTTGAACCGCCACACCAACACCCGTACCTTCAGAAAGTCCATCCTCTCGTTTTGCCGTAGCAACAAGTCCACCGCTACCACCTTCGACAAGATTGGACGCACCCCATGTCTGATTGCCAATATCGGTTATAACGAGACCAAGGCCAGGATCAGATGGATCAGTACCCGCATAGATGCCATCTATGACAGCAGGTATTCTTAGTGGTGGAATTGAAGAATCTGCTTGACGCATGCGGGTGTACCCGCCTACCGTACTGAGCTGTTCGCTATACATTACTAGGCTATCACCAGCCCTCAGTTGTTTGCCTGCATTTGTAGCCATTTGCACACTAGGTAAGCGGTTAAAAGCTCCGTCCTGAGTCATGATGGTCGCAATATCAGTGTGATTCTTATCTGCCAAGTACTTGTGGTTAGGATAGGCACTTATAACACCTACTAACGGAGCACTAAATCCAGGCGTTCCCACGACTGCGGATAGCGTCTTGCTATAAACAGTATCTTGAGGTGTAAGGTGACCGGCAGTGTCAAGCATATTCTCACCTATCTTTACACCAGTTCCAGAGCCCTCAAATGTACCATCTGGCGCGACAGTAAAGATTGTTACAATGCTCTCAAGATCCTTAAGAGTTACAGCATCAGGCGAGGGTGGAAATTCTCCTGTTACACACAAAAAATTGAGGATTGCTCTGGTACCCGATACTGACAAGCAAGTATTCCTGTCGACGGTCTCATGTAGAGAGCGATCAGGCGTGCTTCCTCCCATCAAGAATGCAAGAGCAGCCACCGTCATACCCTTCTTAATTCGCCCATTAGATACGAAGAAGTTCTCTGGATTTTTTTCATACTTACGAGCGTTCATGAAAAATAATTATAACATAATATTATATAATATGCAAAAATTAAACTGTTCGTGAGCGTCGGTGCTTCTTCTGTGCATACTTATTCGTGATCTACATCCCGACTGTACCTTTTTGCAATTGTTTTAGGGGGCGATCATATTCAATGCGTAGCTAACGTATGCAAAACGTGAACAGTGCTCCTAGCCGCATCAAATGGCTGAAGAAAAGACGACAAAGGTATAGCGATGAGTGTCACAAAGTCAGCGAGCCTGCTTGACATGCTATTTACAACTACTTAGAATAAAATAAAGCGTTTGAGTTCCAGTCACGACGGAACGAGCCGAGTGCCAAAATGCACTACAGTACAAGCTATGCTGTAAAAAATAGCAACCGAAATCGCGTCTATCGTAGAGCCGGTGCCACACGTCTGAGAATAGTAATACTCTTAAGAATAAAGATGGGACCGCGAAAGGTCTTTTTTATTTCCTTTCATTCTCTAGCAGGTTTTAGTGCCTATTCATCAGATTCAAAGGAGTGTATATGAAACTAGTACAGCCAAGAACCCCGAGTGGATTCACTGAGTATCTCCCAAATGAGCAACTTGAGTTCAATCGACTACTCGACATAATTAAAGATACCTACGCGCGCTACGGATTTTCGCCACTCGACACCCCCATTCTTGAGTTATCCGAAGTACTTCTCGCAAAAGGAGGCGGTGAGACCGAGCAACAAGTCTACCGTTTTGAACATGGACGCAATGATCTCACTATGCGGTACGACTTGACCGTTCCACTCGCACGATACGTCGCAGAGCACGAAGGTACTCTCGTTTTTCCATTTAGGCGTTCTCAAATCGGTAAGGTGTACCGCGCAGAACGAGCCCAGGCAGGACGTTTTAGAGAATTCTACCAATGTGACATAGATGTTATCGGTTCAGATAGTCCTATCGTTGACGCCGAGTTACCAGCAATCATCAATGAAATATTCACAAAATTTGCGTTTGGTGAATTTACCATTCGACTTAATGACCGCCGTATTCTAAATGGCTTCTTTGAGAGCATAGGTCTTAGCAATGTCTCACGTGAGATCCTTCGTAGTGTCGACAAAATGGAAAAGGTCACTCAAAAGGAACTTGTGAAAGAATTGCAGTCAGTAAATCTCGATAATGAACAAATCGAACGCATTCTTGATTTCACTAGCATTAACGGTACAAATGATGAAATCATTAGCAAGTTGAGGGCAATGAATTCCTCTTCATCACTATTCAACGTGGGTGTCGATATGCTTGAAGCGCTCATAAAGGCGCTACGAGTCATGAACGTACCTGAAAACCATTTTAAAATTGATCTTAAAATTGCCCGTGGACTCGATTATTATACAGGTACGGTATATGAAACTATCTTAAACGACTATCCAGAAATTGGCAGCGTCTGTTCTGGTGGACGATACGATAACCTAGCAGAATACTACACCAAGACGTCACTTCCCGGGATTGGTATCTCGATTGGCTTAACGCGATTATTCTATACGTTGCGAGAGATCGGCGTTATTTCATCGCCATCACAAAGCCCAGCAAAACTCGTCGTAATGCCAATTGACGAACAAGAAATCCCGTTTAGTATCGCCCTTATAACAAAACTACGCGAAGCAAATATAGCTGCATTACTCTATACAGAACGAAACGCGGTCAGCAAAAAACTCAGATATGCCGACAGAATGGGTTTCGAATATGCCCTTGTCGTTGGGGTGAACGAAGTTGAATCTAATACCGTTTCACTAAAACATATGAAGACCGGTGAATCAAAAACAATCCCTCTAGATACGCTCGTAGAGTATATATCAAACGCATAAAAGGAGGGCACTTAGGTAAAGACTACTTCTTAGGTCTGTATCTTGAATAATAAAGCTTAGTATAGCCGGCAGAATGGGCAGACATCCCAATAATACTCGCGACAAGAGCACAAATACCGGCTACTGTGTCCGCATGCCAAAATGCAGCAATAAATCCAGTAAAGGCCGTCGCCTGGCCGAGTACCCTCACAACGGCAACGATGCGCGACTTACTTGGATGTCTGCGAAATGTCTCCTCCTCGTTGAGCAAAAGGAGGGCAGCAAGCATAGGGATAGCTAGAGAGAAGGCGATGACGGCAATTTTTCCAGCCAAGTCTTTAGAGTATCCTTCGTAAAGAAAGGGCTGCACTAAGAACAAACCAGCACCGACTAATGCGCCATACACAATCTTGTCTTGTTTAATCCATTCTCGTTCTACAGTAGGAGTAATACTCAAGGCTTCTTTATCAATATCATGCTCGTGCTTCATATCAAAAGTGTAGCAGATTTAATAATTGTTCTTTGTGTAACTAGGGAACAGTTCATGTTTCAGCTGCGAGGCAGGAAGGCCTTGATTTTTAAGTGCGTCCGCTAGCTCCAGCATCAAAGGTTGAGCCCCAGAAATATAGACGAGTGATTCATTCAACGCTGGCACTAATTCTAGAAGATGCCGAGCATTGAGGCGTTCACCAATAACATACTTCACTTTGAGACCGCGATCGAGCTTCATCCATTCTTTCAGTTCATCTTTAAAGGGTAGGGCAAGGGTGCGACCGTTGTAGATGAGCGTTACGTCAAGAGGAAGAGCATCGTGAGCGCGTTGTTTTAGAATGCTTTGAAAAGGGGTAATTCCAAGTCCCGTCGCAACAAAAACCAGAGGACGGCCTTTGTCGAGCCAAACAAAATTACCGTGGGGTTGGTCAAGGAGTGTCAACTCACCTCCAGGCTTAAGTGCGACAAGTGCCTGCTTAAATGTGCTATCAGTAACACGGGTGGTAATTTGAACGTACTGTTCATACGGAGCGGATGATATTGTAAACCACCGTTTCGTACCTTTTCCGTCCGGGTTGTTATGAGGCAACTCCACACTAATATATTGACCAGCCGTCCATGTAAACGGCTCGTCTGCTTTAAAGCGAAACGTCCACACATCATCTACAAGGTGCTCTTTCTCTATTAAGGTAAGTGCCACTGTTTTCTCCAATCCTACATTAATCATACAGGGTATTACATCAGTGGCAGCAAGGTGTTTTACGCTTGTTCCATGTGAATCTTGTTACCCTCTATATCCTCAAAGCTAAACCATTTTGTACCCGATCCTGGGCCATGAAGGTCATCGGCAATTTCGGTTACCGTAAGACCCTTATTGGTCAGCTCTTTGTGAGCAGCCTCAAGGTCGTCGGTTGCAAAATAGAGGACTAGTGCGCCCGGTGTCATATTACCGTGATACGTCGATAGTGTTAGATGGACACCATCATTAGGGAGCATCAGTTCAACCCACCAGTTTTCGTCATCTTGACGATATTCCATTTTCTTCTCAAGACCCAGAGTCTCTTCATAAAATGTTTTTGCTTTAGGCATATCATTGACCGCCATACTCAACATCATCAATTTTTTAATCATTGTTCTATTCCTTTCTTTGTTATTTCCTTATATTCAATTTACTTGATTTTCAAGCTAAAGTCAATAATAAAAAAATAAATAGTGATACAAGCATCGACGTAACAGCACAAGCGTACGCTACAATGAGTGTAATGAAGCATCACAAAATACCCATCATCATTATTCCTGGGCTAGGGGATTGGATGCAGGCGTATAAACTGATCGCCCTATTTTGGAGGCTCCTAGGGTATAACGTGTTTATTTTTTCTTTTGGGTGGGAAAATCAATCAGAAAAATTCGATGAAACCCTAGATCATTTGCGAGAGTTTATTGACGCTCACGCAGCCCCATCTATTGATATTATTGGAGTAAGTGCAGGAGGCACTGCTGCAGTCAATGCACTCAATATTCGTTCCAAAAGTGTCAGACGAGTGGTCACCATTGCTACACCGTACGTTCATTTACCGCATCTCAAAAACACGAAACTAAAAGGCTCTTTAGACGCACTAGGTACTATATCCCTCGCTCAATTTCCTACAAGAATACTATCCATTTACGGCATTCATGACAAAACAGTCCCTATTATTGAAAGTCAACCAAAAGAAGTGCAGCACCAGCAAGTGTTTGCCGCAAAGCACATCTTGATCATCGTGTGTACTTTGACAGTGTATAGTACGTATATTCGCCGCTTCTTTAAGTGACAAGAACACTACATCGAAAAGATGAAGAACCCCCGATGGGAGTCCTTCATCGAACTCGACCATTCGGGGGTGCGGATATCTGCTTACGGTTCAACGGTATAATTGAGGACTACCTTATCTACTAAACTTCAGCGTGATGCTGGTGCTCGGTACCCCGTCGTAGTAAGGCATTCTGCCTTCGATCTTCCAGCCCGCCTTACGGTAAGCCTTAAGAGCTCCGGGAATGGCTCTATCGATCTCCTCAACGGTCAAACCAACAACTTCGAGAATTTCGACGACGTCGTCCAGCTCGATGATCGCAATATTCCCGTTCAGCATGCGGTCGATCCACAAGTTGAACGCGTCGAAGACGAGCCGAGAGATCCCCCCTCCCTTCAGGAGTCGAGCCTCTTCGGGTCGCATCGGACCAGTCATGCTATCCTCTTTCCGTAGACTGTTTATATTTTAATATATTTTATATTTTTTGTCAATATCTCCAAGAACAACGTTATAGCCTTACAACATGTAATCTCTTGTAATACGATACTTGTTTTATCTGGTATATCGTGTTATTATACTGTTAATACATCGCACTAATATACGATCCCTCAATAACAAAAATATGAGATGAAATACACTCTTCGTCTCTTGAATGAAAGATGAAAATACTATGAACATACATTTTATATGTAGAGGTAACGTTCTACGAAGTCTTATTGCAGAAACATACTTACGATCATTACAGCTCCCCGGTGTAGAGACTACATCAAGTGGCACGAATGTGGATCTATCCAGCGAGATAGAGTGTGAGTTTTTCGCTAATACGATAGGCTTACTCAAACGTCATGGTTTAGAACAATACGCTAAGAATACTTCAGATCAACTCACGCTGAAGCGTATTGATGGTCAGGATCTGACAGTATGTATGAATCAAAGAGTTATTGATGAAGCAAATACAAGCGTTACACTCCCTCACAATACGCTCAGTTGGGATATTGTTGATATAGGAGAAGGACGTCGAACTGTATCCAAGAATCTACGGCTTTATGAAGAAGAAATCTTTAATGAAATCATAGCTAAAGTTGACGAGCTTGTTGGATCACTCTCAAGAAAAATGTAGCATTTCAACTTTTGGCTCAAAAGTCTGCAGCTCGATCTGTAAACTTTCTTCTAATTTCATGGCTGGGGATAGTGGATGTATTTCAGGAAGAATTAATCTATCGGTAGTATTCCTTTAGATGATCGTGCTACTATATCGTTATGAAAACCACCGATCCTAATCAATTAATGTATGATCGGATTGATGGTGTACTTGCTAGTAATAAACGCAATGAGGTGTTTGTTACTGTATTGAGTGCGATGATATTCTTAATTGGACTTGTATTAATTGTCGTTGGTCTTGCGAAGGAGCAGCCTTTTATCTACGGAACGTCACTTATAATTCAAGGGCTGCTCTATTGGCCTATTAATAAGATTCTAACAATCAGAAAAGAGAATATAGCACTTGCTGCAGCTCCGGCACTTATTTCCACTTTGCCGCCAGAACAAGCTGCAGCCGAGATGGTAAAGCTCTTGGAGAAGGTTAATGGCTGATAATTTTCAAGACATGTACGAAGAGCTCATCTCTAATCTCTATTCGCAATCTGTTAACAAAGATTTAGGGCCATATTCACAATATAAGAATTATCTTGTGTCACCTGATGGAACATTCTTAGGAAAGCTTACACGCAACAAATATGATTCTCTAGGCATTTTTAATCCCTATGGTACGCATGGCAGTAGGTACTCATCACATAGCATTACTAATCCATATAGTAACTACGGGAGCAAATATTCAACATATAGCCCCTACAATCCATATGCGCAAAATCCACCTGAGATATATCTAAATAATAAGCTAAGTGGACGGCTTACTGTAAACAAGTATCTGAACAATGCAACAAGTCCCGAGGCCCTCTTTAAACGTATTTTAACGGAGTCGCAATTTGCATATTAGGAGGTGGTCAGGGGTTTTGCGACCTTGGATCTACACACCTCGATTTGAGAATGTCTTCACTAACTGTTTAACAGTCTCATCCTGAAGTGTTGACTTATCTCGCATCCTTTGTAATATATAGGTTTGAATTTCTCTCATCATCTTCTTTTTTAATGAGAAGTTTCTACAAATGTTGGCCCAAATCTTTTTTGCGTCAACATTAATCAGTTCCTGATCGTTTGGAATGAACTTCTCGATGTCAGTCACTGTAACTGCTACACCTCCCAATGAGGTCAATGCCTCTGCAAGGAGCTGAGTATTTGAAATGTAGAGGTATTCTATGTTTCTAAATGGGGTATTTCTCGTAGCGTCGTATTCATCGTCATCCCTATCAGTCAACTCCAAAGTAAATTCAGGTATAGACAGTTTCAATTTTGCCAAAAGATTATCCTGAAAAGTACGAGATCTTCTTGCTTCTACTTTAGAACCACAAGATACGAAAAGGTAACTTTCTTTGTTCGGGTCTATCAGTAATTGATATGCGGTTGCATCGTTCAGACCACCTTTACTACCAGCCGCCTCCTTTGATTCAACAAATACAATCTTTTGTGCTACATAATCGATATGGAAATGAACGCCCAGTTCATTGATTGCCAGCGCACGCTCTTCAAGCCCTACTACTTTCTTTAAATTTGATATCCCATTTGACGTTACTATGCGATATGTATTTTTGGTATTTGCAGCGACAACATCGGAAGAATGTGTAGCTATGATAAATGACGACTCATTGTTATCGGCGAGTTCATTAAGACTGGTAAAAATACGTGACGTTAGACCTGGGTGCATGCTATTCTCCGGTTCGTCGAGCAACACGATCGGCTTAAAGGTAGATCGCTTCCACACGTGCTTTAGCATTGCGATGACTATCGCCTTTTTTTGACCAGAACTCGCAGACTCTACGGTATAAGTATGTCCATCACCTCGATCGAGAACAAGCTGTGAAATCCCGTTTACTGGAGAACTCACTGATATCGTTATAGGGTCAAGGATGTTGTTAAATTCATGGATCAATTCCAGCAATTGAGAATCATCTTTGCCAGTATATCCAACTAATGAATCTAGCAATCGTGATGCAGATACGGCTGTTCGCGAGATCCGTTGGCCAGGGTTGTCATTACCAGGTTGAAATATATCTTGTATCGAAAAGTCAGAATAACGATCCTGGCTAAAGGATAGATTCAGGGTTTCGAGTTGTTCGAACTTTAAGACAAGTTCCCTCGATAATACTGAAAAGGCACTAGGACTTATAATGTCTTCCGCAGAGTACGTTGCACCTAGAGCTTTTCCATCATTGATAAATTCTCGCACGTATTGACCACCGGCTTTCCATCCGAGAATAGGCCTCGCGATTTCTATACGTCTTTTGTATATGCCAGATATAAATATTTTCTCACACAAGGCTTGCTCAATTTGGTCCGTAGGAGCTTGGTTTGGCTGGCTGTCATGGATCTTTTGCGCAAGATAGTGTACTTCTCCAGATTCAGCCTGTACTTCAACCTCTAAGACTGCCTTTTCAGAAGTGACCTGCATTGCTAAAGGTTCATTGATAGTGTTCGCTTGTTGGGTTAAGAGGATCTTCAAGACATCAATGATGGTTGATTTGCCACTGCCGTTAACACCAGTTAGTACAATAAATCGATCGTTAGAGAAATTATGCTCAAATGTTAGCCCTCTAAAATCTTTGATCTTGAGATTAAGTAACTTCATATTCCTCTATTATCGACTATAGGCACTTAAAAACATAATGCTTATGCTTGCAAGTCAAATCCCGCTTACGGTATACTGACATCAGTTTTCGAGAACCCACAAACCTGAATAGAAAACTACCCCGCGGCCTAATTCCGCAAGAACCTCTCAAGATCGCTTGAGTTGTAATTCAAAAGCCAGTCTAGTGCAAAAGAGGAAACGGTAAATCCGAGTCGGCTAACAAGCCATGGCGGTAAGTCCAGAGTACCAGCTAGGCAAACCTTTGCTGGCGGATTGTAACCACTCAACCGCAGTAAATCAATCACCGTTACTGGTGTGCTCGTTAAGTCGAGCTAGATTTGCTGTGCAGCCAATTCGCAAAGGAACATTATCGACTTCTCCAACCACCCAGAAATGGGTGGTTTTTATTACCAATAAATAACAAAAGGAGAAGTTCTATATGTCAGAAATAAAACAGACGTTGGGATCGACAAACAACCAAACCTCGCGCTTTGTGGATGCTACGCACTTCGTGCGGCATCAGTGCGCGGGTGTCCTATGTAACTTGATACATAGGACAGAAATAGGGTCACATCGTGAAAGACTCTAGATTTAGAAAGCTACTGGAAATATCAACAGCAAGCAAAATAGTACGAGCAAAAGCCACTTACTATCCAACGTTTGTTAGGGTTTTTATTCCAAACGAACCCTATATGAAAGATCCAGAAGGCTTTGAAAAACCAGCCTCGCTTGGAACGTCGCCAAAACCAGTATCTGACGAGCAATACGAAACAGACGTCGAGCGTTCTATTCGTCGCACTCGCAAGAAAATTAAGGACTACGTACTTTGTAATGAGTTTGGTTTGTTTGCGACGTTTACCTTTCGTGAAGATCGGTACGACGTTGACCGCTGTAAAACACGTATGGCAAGATGGGAGAAGGGACTCGAACTCATGGCTTAAATCATAATCTAAGCCTACTATCCATCTCATTCACACCAAGCCATAGTCCATATTCTTTGTTTCGCTGGAGACAGCTCCAGGTAGCTTACATGTTATCATGGAATATTCTCGTCCAAGAAATGAGTGTTTGAAAGTTCAGAAATTCAAGTTTCAAAGATGACTTCCCGTGAGGGATGGGATCAACGAATTAACAAACAGCGTCTGGTTATAAGTTTGGTCTATAGCCTCCGTCTGTAATTTACGTTACTATTTAATCAAGCATTATGAAACCAAAAAGACAACCTCAATCTATTCGACAGAAAATAGTCACTATTTTAGGAAACACAGGATACTTTTTTAGTGGGCTCCAGTGGTTCTGGAGTATATTGCTCTATTTTACCGTTATAAAAAGTACCGTATTACTCGTTTCACCATCAATAGAGAAACCTGTCGTTCAACAACCCGTACATCATGTTACTTTGCCTGGTCCACTTGAAATTTCTCTTTTTATTATCGTGATCGTTCTTATGATAGCAATAACTATCTACGCCTTCATCAAAATACCGACGACGCTCATCAAGGCGAGCGATAAGGCTATTCACAAAACAGCTCAAATCACGACACCGACAGTCATGAAAACGCTACACCAAAAGAATACCTCAAAAAATCGACTCGTATTTAGTACAAGATTAATCCTCGTCGCGAAGCTACTTCTTATACTTATTCCGGTAATTGCTGCAGCCATTTCTGACACAATCATAAAACAATCACTCGATCATGCTGTAGCTATGGCCGTAGCCTACACCTTAGCAGGTATAAGTGTTCTTTTCTTTATACTCCAATATAGCCTTGCCTATTTACTACGCGTGAACAGCAGCCAACTTCGCTAATCCAATCGAGGCTACTTCAATGCTAGTAGAGGTATAATCATAAGAGTTATGATAAAGAAAGATCAAATAAAAGACTTAAAGACAGAAGAACTATTCACTTTCCTGAAAACTAGCCGTGACGGACTTTCAGATGTTGATGCTAATAATCGTAGTAAAGAATATGGACTAAACCTTTTAAAAAGCGCTCCCAAAGGCAACGCATTAAAACTATTCGTCAAGCAATTTAAGAGCTCACTCATCTATCTCTTACTCGCAGCTGGCGTCATTTCATTTCTACTCCAAGACTTCAATGATGGTTTCGTTATTACTGTCATCCTCATCATTAATACTGGACTCGGGTTCTATCAAGAGTTCAAATCAGAAAAAGCAATTGCAAAACTACAGAAATTAGTAGGTAAAGAAATTCTCGTCAGAAGGGCAGGTAAGGATACACTGGTACCCGAAAAGTTTCTCGTCCCGGGTGATCTCGTCATACTGAGAGAAGGGGACATCGTTCCTGCTGACATCAGGTTGTTTATTTCTGACGACTTCACTGTCAATGAATCACAACTAACTGGTGAATCGGTTGCGGTAAGCAAGACGACTATAGGAGACAAGTCGCTTGTCTACACAGGAAGTGTCGTTGAGCAAGGTGAAGGAAAGGGTATTATTTTTGCGACTGGCGTTAATACCGAGCTTGGTAAAATAGCACACCTATCGGTTACAACCAAACGAATTACTCAATACGAAAAATCGCTTGGCTCATTCAGTAATTTCCTCATTAAACTAACATTTGCCACACTCATAATCGTCTTCGTCTTCAAGTTGATTATTACCCACGATTTTTCGCACATTTCTTCCCTCGCACTATTCATGGTGGCGCTATCGATCGCCGTCGTTCCTGAAGCCATGCCGGTCATTGCAACAGTCACTCTTTCCAATGGCGCATTGAAACTTGCCAAACAACACGTCATTGCAAAGACGCTTACCTCAATTGAAGACCTAGGAAATATTAACATCCTTTGCAGTGACAAGACGGGAACTCTAACAGAAAATAAGCAGACGGTTAAAAATCTTGTTGCAGATGATCCTGATCTCTTCCAACGCCTTGCCATAGCGAGCCTTGAAAGTCTAGATGAAAAAAGGAAGAAGTTTCAAAGCTCATTCGACCAAGCGTTCGTGAGCTACATACCTGCCGCTATTCAGCAAGAGGCGCGAAGCTATAAACGACTTGAAGAATTGCCATTCGACCCACAAGCAAGGCGTCGACGTGTCGTTTTTGAGGATAAGAACAAGGCATATCTGGTCGAGATTGGATCGGTCGAAACCATCCTTGAGCTCACTAATCACCCCAAGAAAAAGGAGTACCTTCAAGATATTAAAGAAGACGGCAAGCTTGGCCTCCGCCACCTTGGTATTGCTTATAAAGAGGTGCTATATACAAACGAAGATGATTTCGATATCTTAAAGCACGAGAAAGACCTCTCATTCGTCGGTTTTGTTGCGCTAGAAGATCCATTACGTGCTTCTGCAAAACACACCATAGCCCTCGCCAACAAACTTGGCGTCTCGATTAAGGTCCTTTCTGGCGATAGTAGGGAAGTAACCCAATATGTCGCAACTGAAGTTGGTCTCGTTAATGATAAACAGATTGTCTATACTGGCGACGAGATAGAAGACATGACCGACTTGCAGCTTTCTGAAGTACTGCAGACTAATAACGCATTTGCTCGACTGAATCCAGAACAGAAATACCGCATTATTAAAATTCTTAAACTCAATGGTAACGTTGTTGGCTATCAGGGCGACGGTATAAACGACGCTCCCGCCCTAAAACTTGCAGATGTCGCCATTGCCGTCAATAATGCCACAGACGTTGCACGAGACAGTGCAGATATACTGCTTCTTCGCAATGATCTCGGCGTTATTATCAATGGAATCAAGTATGGACGAGGAATCTTTTCAAATATTAACAAATATATCCGTTATACTATGATCGGTAATTTTGGCAACTTCTTCGCCTTGTCCGCACTGTATTTACTCGCAACAGATCTTCCGCTTCTTACTACACAGCTCCTTCTTACCAATTTGCTCGGGGATGTGCCACTCGTTGCAATTTCAACCGACAACGTCGAAGCTCAAGAGTTAGCAAGGCCAAGTAAATACAACATGCACTCTCTGATTTTTGTATCCGCAGTGTTGGGGACCTACACCGCCGTATTCGAGATTCTATTCTTTGCATTAGTAAAGAGTAATTCACTCGCCGTATCACAAACAAGTCTGTACCTCTACTTGACTATTATTGGCTTCGTGGTCATTTTATCCGTACGCAATAAAGAACATTTCTGGAGCGCGCCTCCTTTATCTCACCCGCTTCGTAATGCGTTTGGCGTCATCTTTCTCCTTGCAATTGCACTTATCTATTTCGTTCCAACTCAGAGCATCTTTTCTTTCGTTCCACTCTCATGGGGATCGCTTGGCCTCGTTTTCGGAATGACCGCAGTTTATTTCCTTTTTCTCGATCTCATAAAGGTGTGGTTCTTCAAGGCGATGAAAACTATCAACCTTTAAATGTAAGTAGGGATGCTTACGATACAACAGACCTTCGATAGGTCTGTTTTGTAGTAAGGCAAGAAGACCTCTATTTATGCATCTAAAGAAGTAACTTAAAAGGTAGCCGGTGAGGCGGCTACCTTAAAAGAGAGTGAAAAGAAGTTATAGGGTCTAAAAAGCCCTAGACGCTAGCGCCAAGGCCTAGACCAACTGATAGCAAGCCTAATACTGTCACTGTAGTTGTTACTCCGAGTTGTACTAAATTCATGTGATTTTCTCCTTATATTCTTGCTTTTGGTGATGCATCACCTCATCTATAGTCTCAATTTTACCTATAACTTGCTGTGAAATACTTCACACTTTACAATAATTAGCTCGTCTACATACCGAAGTCCTTTATACTAAGGCGTATGGCTACTCAAAAAGTATACGGCGTCATTGACCATTCGAATCAACGGAGGACGGACTATCTTTATAGAATTTCAATTAAAGGACTCATACACAACAACAAGGGTGAGGTACTTGTCGTCAAAGAGACTGGCCGAGATCAATGGGATCTACCTGGCGGTGGTATGGATCACAATGAAGGTATTAAGGCCGCCATTGCACGCGAACTACATGAGGAGGTTGGTCTGGAGGGAGATTTTACGTATACCATCCTCGATGTCGAAGAACCTCAGCTACTAACACCGCATAACTTTTGGCAATTGCGCCTCATCTACGAAATCATACCGAGTAATATGCTATTCACTCCTGGTATTGACGGAGATGCGATTGCGTTCATCAATCCTTATACATTTAAAGACTCAGTACATTATGCTGAGCGAAAAGTATACGACTACGCCACTCTAGCAATGCACCACGACTTGGTACATTAAACACTCGCTTCCTTTATTTCAATCAGCTCTATGGTATCGTTCTAGTAACCTAGACTGCATCGTTAAGCGTCATATTATAATTTCGTACTTAGATTACGAATAGACAATAACAACCACTACAAATGAGAAAAGCTCGTCCAATCGCTCGGACGAGCTTCACTCATGTGCTTGTGGTCTTACGCGGGCTCGGGCTTGTTGGCCTAGCCGAACGCGATCGCGCACAGCGCGACGACGAAGACGACGATCAACAGCCCGATCAGGATGCCCTCCAGGAACCCGAGGAACGGGTCGCTGGTGTCCTGCTTGTGCACCAGGCTGTCTCCGCTCGGGGAGACGGACTGCCAGTAGATGGTGTCCGTGTTGTCCCCGAGCGAGACGGTGAGCACCTGGTGGGGCGCCAGCGTCACGCTGTTGATCAGGCTGTCCGCGGCGGTACCGTAGTTCACGGTCGCGGCGACGCCGTCGTCGGTGAACGTGATCTGGCCCTCGTTGTCAGACGAGGCGGTCACGGTCTCGACGGTGGTGGTCGCGGCGGCGGCCGCCGAGGCCACGCCGCCGAAACCGAACAGAGCGGTCAGGGCGAGCGCGGGGATGACGATGCTACGACGCATGGGTCTCAGTCCTTAACACATGAGTTGTCGATGCCCCACCCGGGATTCCGGGGAAGCGCACGTGCCGAGTGCCCTAATGGGCGACGAACGGAACGATGTGTAGATTTTAACATAT